>Ga0209257_1000215_pt1 | contig 136521 bp, 118 predicted proteins | sample AraplaCvi_mCL_r2_FD_184277 | JGI IMG/M metagenome (GOLD analysis project Ga0209257, IMG submission 184277) | Arabidopsis root microbial communities from North Carolina, USA - plate scrape MF_Cvi_mCL_r2 (SPAdes) (version 2) | ecosystem: Host-associated > Plants > Roots > Endosphere | place... | reverse complement strand
ACCATGAAGCGCATGAGCACCCCCCAACTCCTGATGATCGAAGACGACGCCCGCCTGGCGCAGATGGTGGGCGAGTACCTGACGCAGTCGGGCTTCGCGTTCAACCATGCCGGCGACGGCGCGAGCGGACTCGAGCAGCTGCAGCAGCACGCGCCCGACCTCGTGATCCTCGACCTGATGCTGCCCGACACCGACGGGCTCGAAGTGTGCCGCCGCATCCGCGCGCTGCCCGCGCCGCTGTCGAAGGTGTCGGTGCTGATGCTGACGGCCAAGGGCGACCCGATGGACCGCATCATCGGCCTGGAGATCGGCGCCGACGACTACCTGCCCAAGCCCTTCGAGCCGCGCGAACTGCTCGCGCGCATCCGTGCCGTGCTGCGCCGCCGCAGCGAGAACGCCACCGAGGCCGAAGCCTCCACCGTGATGCGCTTCGGCACGCTGGAGATCGACCGCAACGCGCGCACCGTGTCGGTGGCCGGCGCGCTGGCCGACCTCACCTCCTACCAGTTCGACCTGCTGGTGGCGATGGCCGAACGCGCGGGCCGCGTGCTCACGCGCGACCAGATCATGGAAGCCGTGCGCGGCCGCGAACTCGAGGCCTTCGACCGCTCCATCGACGTGCACATGGGCCGCATCCGCGCAGCCATCGAGGTCGACGCGAAGAACCCGAAGCGCATCCTCACGGTGCGCGGCGTGGGCTACGTCTTTGCCAAGCAGCAAGACTGACCGGACCCCGGCCCGATGCTGCGCAACCTCTATTCCCGCCACCTCTACGTCCGCATCTGGCTCGCGGTGGTGGGTGGCGTCGTCATCCTCACGCTGATGGCCAACTGGATCGTGCGCGAAGCGGCGGAGGCCGAGCGCGAGCGCCTGGCGCCGGTGCCGCGCCACGTGGTGGTGCTCGACGCGCAGGACAAGCCCATCGGCGAAGGCACCGCGCTGCGCGTGCCGGGCCAGGGCCTGGAGTTCGACGTGACGCTGAGCGACGGCAAGGCGATCACGCTGCGCGTGGCGCCGCGCGAACGGTCCCCGGGCTCGGCCGCCTTCGCGCCATGGCGCACGCCGTTCGGGCTGGGATGGATGATCGCGCTGGTGGGCGTGGCGGTGGCACTGGGCGTGTATCCGATCGTGCGGCGCATCACGCAGCGGCTGGAATCGCTGCAGCGCGGCGTGCAGCGATGGGGCGAAGGCGATCTCTCGGTGCGCGTGACCGAAGAAGGGCAGGACGAAGTGACCGATCTCTCCAAACGATTCAACGCGTCGGCCGAACGCATCGAGCAGTTGGTGCGTTCGCACAAGTCGCTGCTGGCCAACGCCTCGCACGAGCTGCGTTCGCCGCTCACCCGCATCCGCATGGGGCTGGAGCTGATGGGCGACCACCCGAGCCCGAAGGCGCGCGAAGAGATCTCGCGCAACATCGGCGAGCTCGACCAGCTCATCGACGAAATCCTGCTGGCCAGCCGGCTCGACGCCAGCGAAGCCGACATGGGCACCATCGAGGCCGTGGACCTGACCGGCCTCGCTGCCGAGGAATGCTCGCAGGTGAACGCCGAACTCGACCTGGCCGCAGGCACCGACAACGCCACGCTGACCGTGCCGGGCGTCTCGCGCCTGCTGCGCCGCGCGATCCGCAACCTGCTGGAGAACGCCCGCCGCTACGGCGCCGGCGAGATCGCGGTGGAGCTGGGCAGCGCCAACGGCTACGCCACCGTGCGCGTCAACGACCGCGGCCCGGGCGTGCCCACGGCCCTGCGCGAACGCATCTTCGAGCCCTTCTACCGGCTGCCCGGCGCCAGCGAGCGCAACGGCGGCGTCGGCCTGGGACTGGCGCTGGTGAAGTCGATCGCCGAGCGCCACGGCGGCACCGTGCGCTGCGAAGACCGCCCAGGCGGCGGCGCGAGCTTCGTGATCCGCCTGCCGGTTGCCGCGCGCGGGCACTGACACATCCCCGTCCCGGCCCCGTTCGCGGGACGCCGCGGAACCGGCTTCGCCGGGCCGCAGGCGTCGCCCCCGGCGAGGGGGAAGGAGAAGCGACACGAAGTGCGCGAAGCCTGGGGGAGTACCAAGCCCGTCAACCTAAAATCCCGGCCCTATGCAGAGATCGCACATCGTTCGGCCCGCGGCCATGTTCTGGGGGCTGGTGGTGTTCATGCCGGTCGGCGTCACCTACCTTTCGGCCCTCTTGCTGCTGCTCACCATGCTGGTGGCCGGCGGCCTGGGCGGGCGCTATGCGCGGCTGCGCGCCAACCCGCTGTGGTGGCCGGTGATGGCCTACCTGGCCTGGACCCTCATCGTGCTGGCCATCGGGCAGCACTATCCCGAGACCGGCTCCAACCTGTTCCACGGCATCCGCATCGGCCTCACCATGCTGATGGCGATGGCGCTCACGCGCGAAGAGGCCATCTGGGCGCTGCGCGGCTTTTTGCTGGTCGCCGCGCTGAACATCCTGCTGGTCATCTTCTTCTACGCAGTCGGCGGCTTCCCCATCTGGTCGCCGCTGCGCGCGGTGGTGATGGAAGTGGGCAACAAGTCGATCAGCAACGCGCTGCTGTTCAGCGTGGTGGCCTCCACGGCCGCCGTGTGGGGCATCGCGCAGATCGCCGCGCACAAGCCGCTGCGCTCCATTCCCGCCTTTGTGCTGATGCTCGGATTGGGCCTGGTGGTGGCGCTGCCGCTGACCTCGCGCACCTCGGTGCTCGCGCTGCTGCTGGTGATTCCGGTGGTCTGCGTCCACCAGTGGCGCAACCATCTGAAGATGCTGGTGGGCGCGCTGGTGCTGGGGGCAGTGGTGCTCGGGGCGGCGCTCTATCAGGTGCCGCAGCTGCAGCACAAGGTCGAGACCGGCGTGCAGGAACTCGAGGAGGCGCAGGCCGGCGCGGTCTTCAAGGGCAGCTGGGTCATCCGCTACTACATGTACCGCGACACCGGCCTCATGATCGCCGATCGCCCGTTCACCGGCTGGGGCATCGGTGGCTGGACCGACCAGTGGCACAAGCGCGGCCCGGCGCTGCTCGCCGACTCGAACATGCCGCACAACGACTTCCTGTGGGCCGGCGCGCAAGGCGGCCTGCCTGCCCTGCTGAGCCTGCTCATCATCATGGTCGCCGCCGTATGGCAGGCATGGAAGCGGCCCGACATCGCGGGCCGCTATGCGCTGGCCGCGACGCTGATCGCGCTGATCGCATCGAGCGTGAATTCGGCCATGCGCGACGCGCAGATCGGCCTGGCGCTGCTGTTCGTCTCGATGGTCTACCTGCGGCTCGCGCAGGAGAAGAACGACCCGGATCCGTGGCGCGGACTGCTGTCCTCGCGCTTGAAGAGCCTGGAAAACCTGGAAAAAGACCCCGCCCGCCCGGCTGCCTGAAGAGGCATCGGACGGTCGGGGCCGGATGGCTCAGCGGCCAGCGGCTCAGTGCCGCGACGACACCGTCTCGCCGGCCTTCAGCCGGTACACCGTGCCGCAATACGGGCACTTGGCCTCGCCGGTGCGAGCCACGTCGAGGTAGACCTTCGGGTGGCTGTTCCAGAGCTTCATGTCGGCCTTGGGGCTGGGGCAGAACACGCCGCCTTGATGATTGAGCTCCTTGGCCAGGAGTTCGACGACTGCATTGGTGGACATGGGTTTTCTCAGACTTTCGTGAGCCAGTGGGCGTACTTGGGATTCTTGCCGTTCACGATGTCGAAGAAGGCAGACTGGATTTTCTCGGTGATCGGGCCACGGGCGCCGCCGTCGCCGCGGTTGCCGATCTCGACGCGGTCGAGTTCGCGGATAGGCGTCACTTCAGCGGCGGTGCCGGTGAAGAAGGCCTCGTCGGCGATGTAGACCTCGTCGCGCGTGATGCGCTTCTGCACCAGCTCCAGGCCCAGGTCCTTGCACACGTGCAGGATGGTGTTGCGCGTGATGCCGTTGAGCGCGCCGGCCGACAGGTCGGGCGTGTAGACCACGCCGCCCTTGACCACGAAGATGTTCTCGCCCGCGCCTTCGGAGACGAAGCCGCTCGCGTCGAGCAGCAACGCCTCGTCGTAGCCGTCGTCCAGCGCTTCCATGTTGGCGAGGATCGAGTTGGTGTAGTTGCTCACCGTCTTGGCCTGCGTCATCGTGATGTTGACGTGGTGGCGGGTGTAGCTCGAAGTCTTCACGCGGATGCCGCGCTTCATGCCTTCTTCACCGAGGTAGGCGCCCCACGACCAGGCCGCGACCATGGCATGCACCCGGTTGCCCTTGGGGCTCACACCGAGCTTCTCGGAGCCGATCCAGATCAGCGGGCGCAGGTAGCAGCTTTCGAGCTTGTTCTCGCGCACCACCTGTTTCTGGGCCTCGTTCAGCTGTTCTTGCGTGAAGGGGATCTTCATGCGCAGGATCTTGGCGCTGTTGAACAGGCGCTCGGTGTGCTCGGCCAAGCGGAAGATCGCGGTGCCCTCGGGCGTCTTGTAGGCGCGCACGCCCTCGAAGGCGCCGCAGCCGTAGTGCAGCGTGTGGCTCAGCACGTGGATCTTGGCGTCGCGCCAGTCCACGAGTTCGCCGTCCATCCAGATCTTGCCGTCACGGTCGTCCAGCGAGGGGGGGATCGAGCTCATTTCCTGATTCCTTTGGAAGCGGTGTTGGGAGCGAGGTGGGAAGTCGCAAAAGCTTTCGATTTTACGGCGGTGGGATTGGCGGGGTGCCCGACAATGGCCGGTTGTGCAAACCAGTGGAAAAAGGGTTTCCGTGTCCGTATTCAAGAACGTCATCGTCTATCGCATCGAACCTGCCTGGTCCCAGACACTGACCGAGGCAGAAGAAGGGCTCGGCAAGCAGCGCTTCGTGCCTTGCGGTCCCTCGCAGGAAAAGTCCGCCGGCTGGGTCGAGCCCCGCGGCGAAGCCAATGGCCCGCTGGTCGAATCCATCGACGGCCAGTGGCTGGTCGAATACATGATCGAGAGCAAGCAGGTCCCCGGCTCGGTGGTGCGCCGCAAGCTCGACGAACGCTGCGCGCAGATCGAAGCCACCACCGGCCGCAAGCCCGGCAAGAAGGAAAAGAAGGAGCTCAAGGAAGACATCACCCTGGAGCTGCTGCCGATGGCCTTCACCCGCAGCGCCCGCGTGACGGTGTGGATCGACAAGGCCGAGAACCGCCTCGTGATCAACAGCGGCAACGCATCGCGCGCCGACGAAGTGGTCACCAGCCTCGTGAAGTCGCTCGACGGTTTCGCGGTAGCCCTCATCAATACGCAGATCGAGCCCGCCGCCGCCATGGCCAACTGGCTGCTGACGCAGGAACCGCCGGCCGGCTTCACCATCGACCGCGAGTGCGAGCTCAAGGCCTCGGACGACTCCAAGGCCGTGGTGCGCTACGCCAAGCATCCGCTCGACATCGAGGAAGTGCAGAAGCACATCACGGACGGCAAGCGCCCGACGCGCCTGGCGCTCACCTGGGACGACCGCGTGTCGTTCGAGCTGACGCACGGCCTGCTGATCCGCAAGATCACCTTCCTCGAAGGCACCGGCGACGGCGCCGCGGGCGGCAAGAAGGAAGACAACTTCGACGCCGACGTGGCCATTGCCACGGGCGAGCTGGGCCAGCTGGTGCCGGCGCTGCTCGATGCGCTCGGCGGCGAAGCGGCGTTCTCGGCGGCTGTGCCGGACGAAGCGGCGAAGCCCATCGCAGCAGCCGCCGCTCCCACAATGACGACCCCGGCCGACGCGCCCGAGGAGGAAGACGCGCCGTTCTGAGGCGTCTTCCAACAGGCGTGGCTCAGGCCGCCGGCGGGTCTTCTTCTTCCGGGGTTTCGGGCCGCGTCATCGTCCAGCTCTGCAGCTTGCCGCCATTGAACACGGCGTCGACGTACGAGCCGCCGCCGTCGGTCCAGCGGTAGTGCTCGGGCTGCTCGTCCTTGGGCGAGCGCAGCTCGCCGAGGGCGCGCGTCATCGCGATCACGTGCATCAGCGTGACCCCGGGCTTGAGCTTGGCATTGAGCATCACGGCACTTGCCACATAGCCCACCGGCCGCTCGGCGGCTCGCTTGAGCACCTGCATCGCGCGGTTGAAGTGCAACAGCAGGAACATCACGATGGCGCCACCGGCCAGGGCGACGCCGCCCCAGCCGCCGCTGCGCCAGGCCAGCCCGAGAAGAAGGATGGCCCCGACGGGCACCAGAAATTTCTTGAAATTCATGGCGCGCATTGTCGCCGCCCGCAGTAGCGACCATGGCTACCGCCGGGCGCGCCGGACGGTACTCGCCCCGAAAAGCGCACAGCACGCGAGCGCCACGCGGCACATTTCGCCGCACGGGCATCAGCCCGGGCCACTGAAAAGCGTATGACCATTCCGCGTTCCGTCACTTTCGTTCGTCTCACCCTCGTCGCCGCGCTCGCGGGCACCGTACTCAGCGGCTGCTACGTGGTGCCGCTCGGACAACCCGCTCCCGCCGTACCGCCTTCGCAGTCGTACGCCGTGGCACCGGGCCCGGTCGCACAGACCTTCAACGCGCGGCTGTACCCGTCGAATGCCGAAGCCGCGCGCTACGGCGCCGTCGCCGGCACGGTCACGAACGACATGAACGGCCGCGGCCACTTCAACGCACAGATCGGCGGCGAACAGTTTCAGGGAGAGGCAACCCGGGTCGCAGGCTCGCGGGGCACCGGCGTGGCGAATGCCACCGGCAGCCGCGGCGGCAACCTGAGTTGCCAGTACACGATGAACTCGGCCACGTTGGGCAGCGGCCAATGCGTGCTCAACAGCGGGCCGGCGTTCACGATGCACATCGGGGGATAGGGAGGGTGGGCCCGGCGCGCCACGGTGCGCCGGGCCATTTTTTTCCGGACCTCCCTGTCACTGATCAATCAATCGAGGCGGCGGACCACGTCCATCGCCTCTTCGATGCGGTCGACGGCGTGGATCGTCAGGCCTTCGATCTCTTTCGAGCCCTTGCGCGGTGCGTTGGCCTTGGGCACCACCGCCACGCTGAAACCCAGCTTGGCAGCCTCGCGCAGGCGCTCCTGCCCGCGCGGCGCCGGACGCACCTCGCCCGCCAGGCCCACCTCACCGAACGCGATGAAGCCCTTGGGCAGCGGCTTGCCGCGCAGGCTCGACGTAATGGCCAGCATCACGGCGAGGTCGGCCGCGGGCTCGCTGATGCGCACACCGCCCACCGCGTTCACGAACACGTCCTGGTCCATGCAGGCCACGCCCGCATGGCGGTGCAGCACGGCCAGCAGCATCGCGAGGCGGTCGCGGTCCAGGCCCACCGACAGGCGGCGCGGGCTCGGTCCGCCGTTGTCGACCAGCGCCTGGATTTCCACCAGCATCGGCCGCGTGCCTTCGAGCGTCACCAGCACCACGCTGCCCGGCACCGGCTCGGCATGCTGGCTCAGGAAAATGGCGCTCGGATTGGTCACGCCCTTGAGGCCGCGCTCGGTCATGGCGAACACGCCGATCTCGTTGACCGCACCGAACCGGTTCTTGATGGCGCGCACGAGGCGGAAGCTCGAATGCGTGTCGCCCTCGAAGTACAGCACCGTATCGACCATGTGTTCGAGCACGCGTGGGCCGGCCAGTGCGCCTTCCTTGGTGACGTGGCCCACCAGCACCACGGCCGTGCCGCTGGTCTTGGCGAAGCGCGTGAGATGCGCCGCGCATTCGCGCACCTGCGCGACGGAACCGGGGGCTGACGTGAGCTGGTCTGAATAGACAGTCTGGATCGAATCGATCACCGCGATGGCCGGACGCGTGGCGTCGAGCGTGGCGATGATCTTCTCCAGCTGGATCTCGGCCAGCACCTGCACCTGAGAGTGATCGAGCCCGAGCCGCTTGGATCGCAGCGCGACCTGCGCCCCGCTTTCTTCACCGGTGACATACAGCGCGTTCTGCCCCGCACGCTGCAGCGCATCGACCGCCTGCAGTAGCAGCGTCGACTTGCCGATGCCCGGGTCGCCGCCGATCAGCGTGACGCCGCCCGAGACGATGCCGCCGCCCAGCACGCGGTCGAGCTCGTCGAGGCCTGTGGGCGTGCGCGCGACGTCGGTCGCTTCTATTTCCGACAGCGTGGCGAGTTCCGACGCGCCCGCGAGCGACGCGAACTGCGTGCCGAAGCGGTTGTTGGCCGGGCCGCTGCCCGCGCCCGCGACCTGCTCGATCAGTGTGTTCCAGGCGCCGCAACTCGGGCATTTGCCGAGCCATTTGGGGCTGGTGCCGCCGCATTCACTGCAGACGAAAAGTGTTTTGTCCTTGGCCATGCGGCGAGTTTAGGTGTCCGCACAAACCCTGATGACTGCCAGCTAGGAAAGCTCAGCCGAATCATTTAACATGTTAAGTAATTTCAAAGAGAGACGCGTCTTGAGCACGACATTCACGCACCGCAATTTGCCGCGCCTGCTGCTGCAGGCCCGCGAAGCCGTGATGGCCCACACCCGGCCCAGCCTGCGCGAGCACGCGCTGTCCGACCAGCAATGGCGCGTGCTGCGCGTGCTGGGCGAGCACGGCGCGGTCGACACCGGCCGGGTGGCGCGCGAAGCTTTCATCCTCGGGCCCAGCCTCACCGGCGTGCTTGCGCGCATGGAGCGCGACAACCTCATCACCCGCGCGCGCGACCCGGCCGACCAGCGCCGCACCGTGGTCGAGGCCACGCCACACGGCATGAAGCTGGTGAAGCGGCTGGGCACCAGCATCGAGGCGCACTACGACTGGATGGAAAAGTCGCTCGGCAAGGCCAAGCTCGCGCAGCTCTACGGGCTGCTCGACGAACTCATCGCACTGGAGCAACCTTCATGAGCAGCGCCCCCCATTTCCTGCCCACCGGCACGGTGTACGGCACCTTGCTGAACTTTCGCGCCGAAGTGGTGGCGCTCGCGCCGCAGATGACGCAGCCGCCCTACAAGGCACCGCCGAAGGCGCCCGTGCTCTATGTGAAGACAGCCAACACCTGGAGCCCGCACGGCAGCGCCATCGCAGTGCCCGCGGCCGTGCCCGAGGTGGAAATCGGCGCCAGCATCGGCATGGTGATCGGCGCCGAGGGCGACATCGAAGGCTTCGTGCTGATGAACGACCTGTCGATCCCGCATGCGAGCTTCTTCCGCCCGCCGGTGAAGTTCAAGTGCGTCGACGGCTTCCTCGGCATCGGGCCGGTGCTGCGCGACGCACAGGAGGTAGCCGACCCCGCGAACTTCCTTGTCGAGGTGCACATCAATGGCGAACTGAAGCAGTCGATCGACTTCTCGCAGCTCGTGCGCCCCGCGCAGCAACTGCTTGCCGATGTCGGTGAGTTCATGACGCTGGCGCACGGCGACGTGCTGATGCTCGGCTGCGACCTTGGCCGGCCGCTGGCCCGCGCGGGCGATCACATCGACATCTCCGCGCCGGGCTTCGAGACCCTGAGCAACACGCTGGTGAAGGAGGCCGCATGAAGCACGCACGCGTCATCTTCGAAGGCCGCGAGCATTCCGGCACGAGCCATGAGCTCAATGGGCAGCAAGACGCCGCCGCGCGCCTGGACGACGGCCGCATCGTGCCGCAGGAGCAGCTCGTCTGGCTGCCGCCGCTCGCGCCCACGGCACGGCCGCGCACCATCCTCGCGCTCGGCCTCAATTACGCCGACCACGCGAAGGAGCTCGAGTTCAAGGCGCCCGAGGAACCGCTGGTGTTCGTCAAGGGCCAGAGCACGCTCATCGGCCACCGCCAGCGCACGCACCGTCCGGCCGGCGTGCAGTTCATGCACTACGAATGCGAACTCGCCATCGTGGTCGGCAAGACCGCGAAGAACGTGAAGCGCGATGACGCGTATGACTTCATCGGCGGCTACACGGTGGCCAACGACTACGCGATTCGCGACTACCTCGAGAACTGGTACCGCCCCAACCTGCGCGTGAAGAACCGCGACACCTGCACGCCGCTGGGCCCGTGGTTCGTCGACGCGGCCGACGTGCCCGACCCCATGGCTCTTGCATTGCGCACCACCGTCAACGGCACGGTCACGCAGCAAGGCAACACGCGCGACATGATCTTCGACGCGCCTTTCCTCATCGAGTACTTCAGCCGCTTCATGACGCTGTCGCCGGGCGACCTGATCCTCACGGGCACGCCCGACGGCGTGGTCGATTGCAAGCCGGGCGATGTGATCGTGACCGAGATCGAGCACATCGGCGCGCTGGTCAACACCATCGACGTGGCCTGAACCCTTTTCTTTTTCCTGTCACACATCAACAAGCGGAGACAAACGCAATGAACGCCGGAAAGAAAACGCTCGCCCTCGCTGCCGCCCTCGTGGCCGTGAGCGCCTCGATGTTCGCGCTCGACGCGCCTGCGCAGACTGCGGCCTTCCCCACCAAGCCCGTGCGCTGGGTGGTGGGCTACCCGGCCGGCGGCGGTACCGACTTTCTCGCGCGCACGGTCGGCGCGCAGGTATCGCAGCAGGTAGGCCAGCCGGTGCTGGTCGACAACAAGCCCGGAGCGGGCGCGATCATCGCGTCGGAGAACGTGGCGCGCGCACCGGGCGACGGCTACACCGTGTTCTCGGCCGACAACGGCGTGCTGGTCTACAACCCCGCGCTCTACAAGAAGCTCCCCTACGACGCCGAGAAAGACTTCGCGCTGGTCGGCATGATGGGCCGTTCGCCGCTCATCCTCACGGCCGCGCCCAATGCCGGCATCGCCGATGCCAAGGCATTGCTCACCGCGCTCAAGGCCTCGCCCGGCAAGTACAGCATCGCGACGCCGGGCACCGGCAGCCCGCACCACCTGGCGCTCGAGTTGTTCCAGCGCGAAGCCGGCGTGTCGATGCTGCACGTGCCCTACAAGGGCGGTGCGCCCGCGCTGCAGGACCTGATGGGCGGCCAGGTCGCGCTGATGATGCTCGACCTGCCCAGCGGCGTGAGCGCCGTCAAGGCCGGCAAGGTGGTGCCGCTGCTCGCCATGTCGGCCGAGCGCGTGCCGCAGCTTCCCAACATCCCCACCGCCAAGGAACTCGGCTTCGCCAACGTCGAGGCCTACACCTGGCAGGGCCTCGTCGCGCCCGCGGCCACGCCGAAGGAAGTGCAGGCGAAGCTGGGCGCCGAGCTCCAGAAGGCCATGGCCGATGGCGGCGTGCGCCAGAAGCTCTACGACGCGGGCTGGGAAGCCCGCCCCGCCGACGCCGCTGAAATGACGCGCTACACCGACGCCGAGCGCAAGAAATGGCATGCCTTGATCAAGGCGCGCGACATCAAACTCGATTGAACCGAACCGGACACTTCTTCATGCAACAGATCGACCATCTCATCGGCGGCAAGTCCGTCACGGGCAAGGACTACTTCGAAACGGTCAACCCGGCCACTCAGGAAGTGTTGGCCGAAGTCGCCTCGGGCGGCGAAACCGAAGTAAACGCCGCCGTGGCCGCCGCCAAGGAAGCCTTTCCCAAGTGGGCCGGCCTGCCCGCGCCCGAGCGCGCCAAGCTGATCCGCAAGCTCGGCGACCTGATCGCGAAGCACGTGCCCGAGATCGCGCAGACCGAGACCAACGACTGCGGCCAGGTGATCGCGCAGACCGGCAAGCAGCTGATTCCGCGCGCGGCCGACAACTTCTACTACTTCGCCGAGATGTGCACGCGCGTCGACGGCCACACCTACCCCACGCCCACGCACCTGAACTACACGCTGTTCCACCCGGTGGGCGTGTGTGCGCTCATCAGCCCGTGGAACGTGCCCTTCATGACGGCCACCTGGAAGGTCGCGCCCTGCCTGGCCTTCGGCAACACGGCGGTGCTGAAGATGAGCGAGCTGTCGCCGCTGACGGCCGCTCGCCTCGGTGAACTAGCGCTCGAAGCCGGCATTCCGCCCGGCGTGCTGAACCTCGTGCACGGCTACGGCAAGGAAGCCGGCGAGCCGCTGGTGGGGCACCCCGACGTGCGCGCCATCTCGTTCACCGGCTCCACCGCCACGGGCAATCGCATCGTGAAGAGCGCGGGCCTGAAGAAGTTCAGCATGGAACTCGGCGGCAAGAGCCCGTTCGTGATCTTCGAAGACGCCGACCTCGACCGCGCGCTCGACGCGGCCGTGTTCATGATCTTCAGCAACAACGGCGAACGCTGCACGGCCGGCTCGCGCATCCTGGTGCAGCAGTCGATCTACGCCGACTTCGCGGCGAAGTTCGCGGAGCGCGCGAAGCGCATCACGGTCGGCGACCCGCTCGACGAGAAGACCATCGTCGGCCCGATGATCTCGCAGGCCCACCTGGCCAAGGTGCGCAGCTACATCGAGCTGGGACCGAAGGAAGGCGCGACGATGCTGTGCGGCGGGCTCGAAGCGCCGTCGAACCTGCCGGACCGCGTCAAGAAGGGTAATTACGTGATGCCCACGGTGTTCGCCGATGTCGACAACCGCATGAAGATCGCGCAGGAAGAGATCTTCGGCCCGGTCGCCTGCCTGATTCCGTTCAAGGACGAGGCCGATGCGATTCGCCTGGCCAACGACATCCAGTACGGCCTGAGCAGCTACGTGTGGACCGAGAACATCGGCAAGGCCCACCGCGTGGCCGCCGCCGTCGAGGCCGGCATGTGCTTCGTCAACAGCCAGAACGTTCGCGACCTGCGCCAGCCCTTCGGCGGCACCAAGGCCTCGGGCACGGGGCGCGAAGGCGGCACCTGGAGCTACGAGGTGTTCTGCGAGCCGAAGAACGTGGCGGTGTCGCTGGGCTCGCACCACATTCCGCACTGGGGCGTGGCATGAGCACGCGGCGCCGCACGCTGCTGCAGGGCGCGGCCGCATTCGCGGCACTGCCCTCGCTCGTGGGCGCGCAGGGCACATGGCCCAACAAGCCGATTCGCGTGATCGTGCCCTTCCCGCCCGGCGGCACCACCGACTTCGTCGCGCGGCTGGTGGGCACGGAGCTGTCGAAGGCGCTGGGTCAGCCGGTCATCGTCGACAACAAGCCCGGCGCGGGCACGGTGATCGGCGTCGACGCCGCCGCCAAGGCCGCGCCCGACGGCTACACCTTCGTCTGCGTGGCCAACAGCTTCGCGGCCAATCAGACGCTGATCCGCAAGCTGCCCTACGACACGCAGAAAGACCTGCGCCCGGTCGCCCTGATGGGCATGTCGGAGCACGTGCTCGCCACGCACCCGGCAAGCGGCCTGAAGACGCTGGCCGACCTGCGCAACCAGGCCAGGGCCCAGCCCGGCACGCTGAGCTTCGCCTCCTTCGGCAACGGCACCTCGGCCCACCTGTCGGGCGAGATGCTCAAGCTGCAGATGGGCCTGGACATCGTGCACGTGCCCTACAAGGGCCAGGGCCCCGCGCTGACCGACCTGCTCGGGGGCCAGGTGACGATGATGTTCGGCAACTGGCCCGAGTTCCGCAGCCATTTGCAGGGCGGCAAGCTGGTGGCGCTGGGCATGGCGACCGCGCAGCGCTCGCAGTACGCGCCAGCCATACCCACACTGGCCGAACAGGGCGTGCCCATCGAGTCCAATTCGTGGAACGGCCTGCTGGCGCCCGCCGGCACACCCGACGCCGTGGTGCAACGCATGAACGCCGAGGTGAACCGCGCGCTCGCCGGGCCGGTGGTGACGGAGGCCTTCCACAAGGGCGGCATCGCGTCGCTGTCGGGCACGCCGGAGCGCTTTGCAACATTCATCCAGAGCGAGATCGCGAAGTACGGCGATGTGATCCGCAAGGCCGGCATCCAGACCGAGGGCTGAACCATGAGCCTCTATGCAATGCAGAAATTCCTGTTCGCGCTCAACCGCGAGCAGGAAGTGCAGCGGCGCTACGCCGAAGGCGGCGCAACGCGCGCGGCCCTGCTGGGCGCCTACGACTTCACGGACGAAGAGCGCGAGGCCATCGACACCGGCGACATCGGCAAGCTCTACGTACTCGGTTGCAACGGCCAGTTGCTGATGCACTTCGCGCCCCTGCTCGGCATTCCGTGGGCCGATTACCTCGAAGCCATGCGCGAAGGCGTGCGCAAGTACGGCCCGGTGCGCGCGGGCATCTATGCAATGACAACCGGCACCGACGAGAAAGTGGCAGGCGTATGAGTCTCGTATTTGCAGGCGTGTGCAGCCACGCCCCCGGCATCACCGGCCGCGCCCATCTGGCGGACCCGGCCGTGAAAGACGAGTTCCATGCGCAGTTCCATCGCTTCGGCGAGGCCATGCGCGCGACGAAACCCGACGCAGTGATCGTGATCGCCGCCGAGCACTTCGCGAACTTCTTCATGAACAACATGCCGGCCTATGCCATCGGCATGGCCGACAGCTACGAAGGCCCCATCGAAGACCCGAAGTGGCTGGGCATCGAGAAGCACACCATTCCCGGCGACGCAGCACTGTCGCAGCGCCTCATCCGCGAGGTGATGCAGACGGTGGACGTGGCCTATGCGGAGGAATGGAAGTTCGACCACGGCATCATGGTGCCGCTGAACTTCCTCACGCCGAACTTCGACACCAAGGTCATCCCCGTGAACATCAACTGCCAGGGCCCGCCGCTCACGCCGCTGCACCGCGCCTGGGCTTTCGGCGAAGCATTGCGCCGCGCCTGCGACAAGGCGCCCGAGCGCATCGCGCTGGTGGGCACCGGCGGCATCTCGCACTGGCCGGCCACGCCCGACTCGGGCAAGGTCAATGCCGCGTGGGACGCCGAATTCATGAAGCGCTGGTGCGCCAACGACCGCGAGGGCATGCTCTCGCTGGACGACTATGGCGACGAAGCCACCTACCGCGAAGCGGGCCAGGGCGGCTTCGAGATCCGCACCTTCATCAGCGTGGCCGCGGCCGCGCGCGGCAAGGGCGAGATCTTCCATATGAAGGCGATTCCGATCTTCGCGGTAACGTGCACGGCCGCGACGATGTCGGTGGAATGAACGGAGAACAGCAATGCCCCATCTGGTGATCCTCTACACGCCGAACATCGAAGCCGAGACCGACATGTCGGCCCTGTGCCGCACGCTGGCCGACACCATGCTGGAGCAGCGCGACGAGGCCGGCAAGCCGGTGTTCCCCATTGGCGGCACGCGCGTGCTGGCCTACCCTGCGGCGCACCACGCGGTGGCCGACGGCAAGGCAGACTACGCCTTCGTTTACCTCAACCTGCGCATGGCCGCGGGCCGCTCCGAGGCGGTGAAGAAGAAGGCCGGCGACGATCTGCTGGCCGCCGTGCGCGCGCACTTCGCGCCGATCTTCGAGCAACGCCACATCGGCATCACGCTGCAGATCGACGAAAGCCCCGGGCAGGTGTACGACGGCAAGCACAGCAACCTGCATCCCCTGTTCAACAAGAACTGAACGAAGCCACATGCTCTCCAAAGCCACCATCGCCCAACTGGCCGCCGAGCTGCACGAAAGCGAGAAGTCGCGCGTGCAGGTCGAGCACTTCTCCAAGCGCTTTCCAGAGATGTCCATCGAGGACGGCTACGCCATCTCGCGCGAATGGGTGAAGACCAAGATCGCCGAAGGCCGCACCGTGAAGGGCCACAAGATCGGCCTGACCTCGCGCGCCATGCAGCAGTCCAGCCAGATCGACGAGCCCGATTACGGCACGCTGCTCGACGACATGTTCTTCGAGCAGGGCGGCGACATCCCGTTCAAGCGCTTCATCGCGCCGCGTATCGAAGTGGAGCTGGCCTTCATCCTCGGCAAGAAGCTGCAGGGCCCGAACGTGACCATCTTCGACGTGCTGGCCGCCACCGACTATGTGGTGCCGGCCATCGAGATCATCGATGCGCGCATCGAGCAGTTCGACCGCCACACCAAGGCGCCGCGCAAGGTGTTCGACACCATCGCCGACAACGCGGCCAATGCCGGCATCGTGATGGGCGGCCGGCCGGTGAAGCCCGACGCGGTCGACCTTCGCTGGGTGAGCGCGCTGCTGTTCAAGAACGGCGTGATCGAGGAATCGGGCGTGGCCGCCGCCGTGCTCAACCACCCGGCCACCGGCGTGGCCTGGCTCGCGAACAAGCTCGCGCCGTGGGACGAATGCCTGGAGGCCGGCGAAGTGGTGCTGGGCGGTTCGTTCACACGGCCGACCACCGCGGTGCCCGGAGACACCTTCCATGCCGACTACGGACCTCTCGGCTCCATCTCGTTTCGCCTTGCCTGAAAGAAAGACGCCATGCACACCCCCATCAACACCTTCAAGCAGGCCCTCGCGGCCGGCAAGCCCCAGATCGGCCTGTGGGTCGGCCTGGCCGACGGCTACGCGGCCGAGATCCTGGCCGGCACCGGCTACGACTGGCTGCTGGTCGACGGCGAGCACGCGCCCAACGACGTGCGCTCGGTGCTCGCGCAGCTGCAGGGCATTTCGAGCGCATGGTCGGCGCAGCCCGAGTCGGAGCGCTCGCACCCCGTCGTGCGCATTCCGGTCGGCGACACCACGCTGATCAAGCAGCACCTCGACATCGGCGCGCAGACGCTGCTGGTGCCGATGGTCGACACGGCCGAGCAGGCGGCGCGGCTGGTGCAGGGCATGCGCTATCCGCCCGAAGGCATCCGCGGCATGGGCAGTGCGCTGGCGCGCGCCTCGCGCTGGCAGGCCTACCCCGACTACCTGCACGAAGCCAACGCACAGACCTGCCTGCTGGTGCAGGCCGAGACGGTCGAGGCAATGAAGAACCTCGACGCCATCGCAGCCACGCCGGGCGTGGACGGCGTGTTCATCGGCCCGGCCGACCTGTCGGCCTCGATGGGCTTCGTGGGCCAGCCCAACCACCCCGAGGTGCAGGCCGTGATCGCCGACGCGATTGCGCGCATCCGCAAGGCCGGCAAGGCGCCGGGCATCCTGTCGACCACCGAGGAGCAGGCGCGCAAGTGGCTCGCGGCCGGCGCGCTGTTCGTGGCAGTGGGCGTGGACACCATCGTGCTGGCGGCGGCGGCGAAGCAGCTGCTGGCCAGGTACAAGGCCGCGCCCGGCACCGCCTCGCCCAACGGCTACTGATTTTCTTCACACCGGAGCACGCTCGATGCAACGCATGACTTTGGCGGCCATCGCCACAGCAGCCACCCTCTTCCTCGCCGCCTGCGCGCCCATGGGCGCCGGCAAGCAAGGCGCGACCGTCCAGCAGGAAGCCAACCGCCAGGCGGTGCTCGCTTTCTACGAAAAAGGCCTGAACCAGAAGGACGCCGACGCAGCGCTGCAGTACGTGGGCAGCCGCTACGTGCAGCACAACCCCACGGCGGCCGACGGCCCCGAGGGTTTCCGCAAGTTCATCGCGTTCCTGCGCGAGAAGTTTCCGAACTCGCACAGCGACATCAAGCGCAGCTTCGTCGACGGCGACTACGTGATCCTGCACGTCAACGCGGTGCGCGAGCCGGGCACGCGCGGCAGCGCCATCGTCGACATCTTCAAGCTGGAGAACGGGAAGATCGTCGAGCACTGGGACGTGGTGCAGCCCGTGCCCGAGACGGCCGCCAACAAGAACGGAATGTTCTGACCCCATGACCGCGCCCGCCGACCCACCCAAGCGCTTTCGCTCCGCCACCATCCGCGAGGGCACGATCCGTGCAACCACGCGCAGCTTCCTGCATGCGCTGGGACAGGACGACGAGGACATCGCGCGCCCGCACATCGGCGTGTTCCATACGGGCGGCGAGATGAGCCCGTGCAACCTCAACCTGCGCGAGCAGGCGCAGCACGCCAAGACCGGCATCTACGCGGGCGGCGGCACGCCGCACGAATGCCCGGTGGTGTCGATCAGCGACGGGCTGACGATGGCGCATTCGGGCATGCGCTTCTCGCTGATCTCGCGCGAGCTGATCGCCGACAGCGTGGAAGCCTCCACGCGCGGCCATCAGTGGGACGGCATTTTCGCCATCGGCGCCTGCGACAAGAACCTGCCGGGGCTGATGATGGGCATGGTCCGCTGCAACGTGCCCAGCGTGTTCGTGCACGGCGGCTCCGCGCTGCCTGGCCAGATGCCGGGACCGGACGGTCGCGACCTGAACGTGGTCGACACCTACGAGACCATCGGCAAGGTGCTGGCCGGCACCGCCACGCACGACGAACTCGACGCCATGAGCCGCGCCTGCCTGCCCACGGCCGGCGCCTGCGCGGGGCAGTTCACGGCCAACACGATGGGCATGGTGTCCGAGGCGCTGGGCCTCGCGCCCATCGGCTCGAGCATGGTGCCCGCAGTGTTCAGCGAACGCGCGCCGCTGATGCGCCGCGCCGCGAAGACGCTGATGAAGGCGGTGATGGGCGACAGCCCGCTGCCGCGCGACATCGTCACGCGCAAGGCGCTGGAAAACGCCTGTGCCGTGGTGTCGGCCACGGGCGGTTCGACCAACGCCGCGCTGCACCTGCCGGCGATTGCGCACGAAGCCGGCATCAAGTTCCACCTCGACGACGTGGCCGAGGTCTTCGCGCGCACGCCGCTCATCGCCGACCTGCGTCCGGGCGGCCAATACCTTGCGCGCGACGTGTTCTACATCGGCGGCGCGGGCGTGATCCTGCGCACGCTGCTGGAGCAGGGCTTCCTGCATGGCGATGCGCTCACCTTCACCGGTCGCACGATGGCCGAGGAGTTGGCCGGCGCCCTTGCGCCTGATGGCCGCGTGGTGCGCGAGGCCGGCAACCCGATCACGCGCGACGGCGGCCTCGCGGTGCTCAAGGGCAACCTCTGCCCGGACGGCGCGCTGCTCAAGACGGCGGGACTCCAGGGGCTGGTGTTTCGCGGGCCGGCGCGCGTCTTCAACTCGGAGGAAGAAGCGCAGACCGCCGTGCAGAACCGCTTGTACGAACCCGGCGACGTGATCGTGATCCGCAACGAGGGGCCCAAGGGCAGCCCCGGCATGCGCGAGATGCTGGGCATCACCGCCCTGCTCTACGGCCAGGGCATGGGCGACAAGGTCGCGCTGCTGACCGACGGGCGCTTCTCGGGCGCCACGCGCGGCCTGTGCATCGGCTATGCGGGGCCCGAGGCGGCCGACGGCGGACCGATTGCGGCGCTGCGCGACGGCGACGTGATCGCCATCGACGCGCGGGCCGAGGCACGCTCGATTTCGGTCGATCTCACGGCCGAGGAAATCGCCGCGCGGCTCGCCCGACGTGAGGTAAACGCGGGGGCGGCCCGCGGGGGCTTGCTGGAAAAATACGCGCTCACCGTGCGCCCTGCCCACCAGGGCGCCGTGACCCACTCGGGCGCGGTCACCTGGCTGCGCGACGAGTCCTGACAGATCCTCAACAACCATCCAGAGAGACATCATCATGAGCTTCACGCGCCGCCAGATCCTGCAGACCACCAGTGCCTCCGCCTTGATGGCCAGCCTCGGCCAGAACGTCTTCGCGCAGGCGATGAACATCGAGACCGCCACCATCGTCACCGGCTTCGCGGCCGGCGGCACGTCGGACACCACCTGCCGGCGCCTTGCGACAAAGCTCAGCCCCGAGTACGCGAAGGTGGCGGTGGTCGAGAACCGCACCGGCGCGGGCGGCCAGATCGCCGTGAGCTACGTCAAGGGCCGCCCCGCCGACGGCAGCACCATCCTGCAGACGCCGACCTCGATCCTCACGATCTACCCGCACATCTACAAGAAGCTGCCGTACGACCCGATGGTCGACATCACGCCCGTCAGCCTCGCCTGCATCTTCGACTTCGGCTTTGCCGTGGGCCCGGCCGTGCCGGCCAGCGTGAAGACGGTGCCCGAGTTCCTGGCCTGGGCCAAGGCCAATCCGGCCGGCGCCAACTACGGTTCGCCCGCCGCGGGCTCCACGCCGCACTTCATCGGCGCGCTGCTGGGCAAGAAGGGCGGCGTCGAACTCAAGCATGCGGCCTACCGCGGCACGCAGCCCGCCATGCTCGACCTGCTGGGCAGCAACATCTCGGCGGTATCGGGGCCGATCGGCGACATCACACAGCACCTGCCCTCGGGCAAGGTGCGCATCCTGGGCGTCTCGGGCGCCAAGCGCAGCCGCTTCGCGCCCGAGGTGCCCACCTTCGGCGAACAGGGCATCAAGGACATGGCGCACAGCGAATGGTTCGCCTTCTTCCTGCCGGCCAAGGCCTCGCCCGAGCTGGTGGCGAAGCTGAACACCGCAATGAAGAACGCGCTCGCGCAGAAGGACGTGATCGACGGCCTCGGCACCTTCGGCCTGGAGGCGATGTCTTCCACGCCGGCCGAGCTGACGGAACTGTTGAAGAAGGACACCGCCAAGTGGGCGCCGATCGTGAAGGAAGTCGGCTTCACAGCGGAGGGTTAGACCACCCCGTTTCTTGCTCACTTCGTGTAGCCGAATCCCCCTCAAGGGGCAACACCAGCGGCCCGGCAAAGCCGGTTCCGCGGCGTTCCCCGCGAAGAATCCGGGGCCACAGGACGAGCAAGTTTTTTTTGAAGGAACTGCCATGAACACACTCGCCACCGCGCCTTCGGCGCTGGTCCATCCCTCGATCCACCCCGACGAGCGCGCCGCGCGCGAAGAGCTCGCGGCCTGCTACCGCGTGTTCGCGATGCTGGGCTGGACCGAGATGATCTACAACCACATCACGATGCGGCTGCCCGACAGCGTGACGGGCGGGGAGAAGCAGTTCCTCATCAACCCCTTCGGCCTGCACTACAGCGAGGTTACGGCCAGCAACCTGGTGAAGATCGACCTGCAGGGCAAAGTGCTCGACGGCTCGACCCATCCGGTGAACCCGGCCGGCTTCACGGTGCATGCCGCCATCCACGACGGCCTGCCCGGCGCGCACTGCGTGATGCACACGCACACCACGGCCGGCGTGGCCGTGGCCTGCCTGCAGGGCGGCCTGCAGCAGACCAACTTCTATACCGCCCAGCTGCACGACATGGTGGCGTACCACGACTTCGAGGGCATCACGATCCATGCCGACGAAGGCCCGCGCCTGCTCAAGAGCATCGGCAACCGCAACGCGGTGATCCTGCGCAACCACGGGCTGCTGGCCTGGGGCCAGACGCTGCCGCAGACCTTCGCGATCCTCTGGACGCTGCAGCGCGCCTGCGAGATTCAGATGGCCACCTTCTCGATGGGCGCGGCAATTCCGGTGAGCGAAGAGATTGCGCAGCGCTGCACGCGCGACGCGCTGCAGTTCAGCCCCGAGCATGGCGCGGGGCAGGACGTGTTCAATGCGCTGGTGCGGCAAGTGGACCGCATCGACCCGAGCTACCGCAACTGAGGCACCTGTTCCCATGAAGATTTGCATCTACGGCGCCGGCGCGATCGGCGGATGGATCGGCGCCGGCCTCGCACAGGCAGGCCAGCGCCTCAACGTGGTGGCGCGCGGCGCCACGCTCGATGCGCTGCAACGCGACGGCCTCTCGCTCATGCGTGGCGACGTGCGCACGCGCGTGCCGGTCAATGCCGTGGCCGACCCCGAAGCGCTCGGTGTTCAAGACCTGGTGGTCATCGCCGTGAAGGCGCCCGCGCTGGCCGGCGTGGCCGAGCGCATCGGGCCGCTGATCGGCGCCGACACCATCGTGCTGGTCGCGATGAACGGCGTGCCGTGGTGGTTCCTCGAAGGCGGCTTCGGCGGCGAGATTACGGGCCACCGGCTCGCGGCGGTGGACCCCGAAGGTGCTATCGCCAAGGCCATTCCCTCGCGCAACGTGGTCGGCTGCGTGGTGCACGCGAGCTGCTCGCTCGACGGGCCCGGCGTGGTGCGGCATCACTTCGGCAACGGGCTGATCGTGGGCGAGCCTTCGGGCGAGGCCACGCCGCGCGTGCAGAAGCTGGTCGAGCTGCTGAACGCCACGGGCATCGACACCACGCTGTCGCCGCAGATCCAGAAGGACGTGTGGTTCAAGCTGTGGGGCAACATGACGGTGAACCCGATCAGCGCGCTGACGGGCTGCACCACCGACCTGATCATGGACGACGACTACGTGCGCGGCTTCATCTCGGCGGTGATGCTGGAGGCCAAGGAGATCGGCCGGCGCATCGGCATCGAGATCACGCAGAGCCCGGAAGACCGGCATGCGATCACGAAGAAGCTCGGCGCGTTCAAGACCTCGATGCTGCAGGACGTGGAAGCCGGCCGCTCGGTGGAGCTGGACGCGCTGGTGACCGTGGTGCGTGAGCTGGGCGAACTGACCGGCGTGGCGACGCCGTTCACCGATGCGCTGCTGGGGCTGGCGCGCTTGAGGACGCGGCAGCTCGGCCTGTACTGAGCCGAGGCCGCCCCGGTCGCAAAATCACTTGACCCGGCCCCTGCGGCCGCCTTGATAAAGGCGCTGTCCGTTCCAAGCCAAGAGGTGATTTTGTGAATTCTCCAGCCGCTCGATTCCTGAGCCCGTCCGAAGCCGCCCGGCGGCTCGGCGTTTCCGCCAAGGCGCTGCGTCTGTACGAGCAGCGCGGGCTGCTGACGCCGGCCCGCACCGAGGCGGGCTGGCGCTCCTACGGACCCGACGAAATGGCCCGGGGCTCCGAGATCGTCGCGCTGCGCACGCTCGGCCTGAGACTTGCACAGGTGGCGCGTGTGCTGCAGGGCGACGCCGCGGGGCTGGAGCCGGCCCTGGCGGCGCATCAGGCGCTGCTCGAGGGGCGCGTTCGCCAACTCGGCGGCACCATCGAGAAGGTTCGCGGCCTGCGCGCCGACCTCGACCGAGGCCAGGCACCGACAGTCGGCGAACTGACGCGCCTGCTGCAGCCGGCCGGCGGACTCGACATCGCGTTCGAGCTTCCGTGGCCCTGGGGCGGTGAACGCTTCGAGCTGCGCGGCATCCGGCCGCTGAACTACATCGTCGGTCCGCTGGGCAGCGGGAAGACACGGCTGGCGATGCGACTGGCCGAGACCATTCCGGGCGCTGCGTTCCTCGGGCCGGACCGCTCCGCAAGCCCCGGCGCGGCGCTCGCACCGGCTGTCGCCGAAGCATTGGCGTGGTTGATGGAAGACGGCGCCACAGCCTCCGATGCGCTCATCGCCTTGCTGGCCGGACTGACGGCAGAGGGACCATCGGCGCTGGTGGTCGACCTGGTGGAACAGGGGCTGGACCACGCCACCCAGCAGGCACTGATTGCGCACCTGCGCCGTCGCGGACCCGAGGGCCGGCCGCTCTTCTTGCTCACGCGCTCCTGCGTGATCCTGGACCTGGCCGCGGTGGGCGATGAAGAATCGATCATCCTCTGCCCCGCCAACCACAGCCCGCCGACGCTGGTCGCACCGTACCCGGGCTCCGCGGGCTACGAGGCCGTCGCGACCTGCCTGGCCACGCCGGAAGTGCGGGCGCGCACGCAGGGCGTCATCGCGTGGCAGCCCGAGGCTGCGTGAGGCCGGGCCGTGCAGGCCGGCGCCGCGCGAAAAATTACCAGCGCTTTTCGGGAATGGCCGCCAGCGCTTCGATGCAACTGGCCACGGCCTTCGCGCGCTCGTCGCGCACCAGTTGCCAGTTGTCGGCCTTCCACTGCGTCCACGCGACGGGCTCCGACTGGTAGAAGCACGTCGCCGGCGGGCGCATGAAGCCGGGGCGGCCGAGCTCGGCACCGAACTTCAGGCGGAACAGCTCGTCCGAGCCCGCCAGGTTTTCATAGACCAGGTGCCAGGGGCCGGGATGCAGCGGCGTGTCGGCCTCCTTGGGGACCTGCCGCGCCGCTTCGATTTCCTCGGGCGTGGAGCCGTCCGTCAGCGCGGTCGCATAGGCGGCTTCGGCGCGTTTGCGATAGATGCCGGTGGCCACCTTGCTCAGCGCATCGTTGAGCTCGCTCATCGCGGGGTTGACGCTCGCGGGATCGTCCTTGCATTCCTCCAGCGTGTCGCCGGCCAGCTCGTCCTTCGAGAAGCCCTGCGCGCCGACACTGACGCGGCCCGTGAACATCGAGACGGCGACGCTCAGCGCAACCTGCCCCGCGACGTTGCCGATGGTGCTTTCGCGCCGGATCACGCGCAGGCGCTCGTAGCCGGGTTTGTAGGAGCCGCGGTTGAAGCGGACCCGGGTTTGCGGCACGGGTTGCTGCGGGGTCGCGGTGGGCGGGGTTTCGGCGGCAGCCGCAACGGGTGCGGGTGCCGGCACGTCCGGCTCGGCATGCGCGGAAAGGCCGATGACGGTCAGCGCGACGCCGCACGTCCACCATGTGGTGTTCTGTTTTTTCAGACTCATGTCACAAATTCCTCCGGCACGGATTGTCCCGCAACGGAGGCATTTCTCTCGCGTGCCTTCAGCGAAGATCCGGTTGCGGCAGCGTCACCCACCACGCCGCCACCACGATCAGCAAGCCCCCCGCCCATCCCCAGGGGCCGATACGTTCCCCGAACCCATACACCGCGATCAGCGCGCCGAACACCGGCTCGCTGCCCATCAGCAGCGACACCCGGCTCGGGCTCGAACGCGAGGCCGCGTGGTTCTGGGCGAAGAACGCGAAGACGGTGCACAGCAGCACGAGGTACGCCATGCCCCACCAAAACGAGGCCGTGGCGGGCGGCATGTGCCACGTGCCGTTGGCCGGCGAGGCGACGAGCGAGATCGCCGCCGCACCGATGGCCATCACGCCCGACTGCACGGCCGTCAGCGTCAGCGCCGGCAGCGCGTGCCGTCCGGCCAGCCGGCGCGTCATGCACACCATCACGGCGCGCAGGAAGGCGGCGATCACCATCAACCCGTCACCCCAGCCGAGCGACAGGTCTGCAGGCGAAGTGGCCGACAGCATCGCCGCGCCGAACGCCGACAGGCCCGCCGCCCAGAACACGCGTCGCGCCGGCCGCTGGCCCAGCAGCCACCATTCGACAAAGGGCGTGATCGCCACGCACAGGCTGATGAGGAAAGCGGCGTTGCTCGCGCTGGTCAGCGACACGCCGAAGGTCTCGCACACGAAGATCGCCAGCAGGTTCGCGCCGAGCAGCCCGCCCACCGCCAGGCCCTGCCGCCACTGCGTGTTGAACAACGGCCTCAGCGCCGGCAGCAGCACGACGAAGGTCAGTCCGAAGCGCAGCGCGATGAACTCCAGCACGGGCAGTTGCTGCGTGGCCTGCTTGGCGACCGCATAGCTGCCGCCCCACACCGCCGCCACGAGCAGCAGCATGACTTCGGCGGCGCCGATGCCCGCCCACTTGCTGGCGCCCGGCGCGCCCCATGCGACCGCGCCGCCCTTTTGCTTTGAACCCATACTGTCGACCCGCCGTCCATGAACAACCCACAAGGGAAGAATTGTTCTGGGCATCACCCGGGCCGCACAGCCGTCGGCCGGAACAGGACTATTGCGTCGTGGGAACGAATTCATTTCTCAAAGTGCTGCCCGAGATGGTGACCTTCCTGCGGGTCGCCGAGCTGGGCAGCTTCTCCGCAGCGGCCGATCTGCTGGGCATGACGCCATCGGCCGCGAGCCGGCAGGTGAAGCGGCTCGAAAAGGAAATCGGCGTGCAGCTGCTGCAGCGCACGACGCGCCAGCTGCGGCTGACCGAACCCGGCGCCGAGGCCTTCGCGCGCTGCCGCGAGCTGGTGCTGGCGGCGCAGGGCGCGATGGAGATCGGGCAGCAGTTCTCCAGCAAGCCGAGCGGACTGGTGCGCATCAGCGCGCCCAAGGCCTTTGCGCGGCGCGTGCTGCATCCGCACATCCTCGGCTTCCTGCAGCGCTATCCGGATGTGGACGTACAGCTCATCGTGGCCGACCGCGACGTCGATGCGATCCGCGAGGGCGTCGACCTGGTGGTGCGGCTGACGACGGAGCCGCCCGAAGGGCTGGTGGCACGCAAGCTGATGGCGGTGGAACACATCCTGTGCGCAACGCCCGCTTACCTGGCGCGGGACGCAACGGCCATCGCGCACCCGAACGACCTGCTCGCGCACAGCTGCCTGTCGCTCGGCGAGCGTGAGCGGGACAACCACTGGCGATTCAGGAAGAGCGGCGAAGAAGACGCAGAGGTCGTCGTGCGCGGCCGCTACATCTCCAACCACAGCGAGGTGCGGCTCGAAGGCGCGCTGGCGGACCTCGGCATCGCCTGCGTGCCGGTGTTCATGGCGCGCGACGCGCTGGACGCGGGCAGCGTGGTTCGCGTGCTGGCGGATTGGGAGTTCCAGGGCAACTACCACGGACACGCCTACATCCTGTACCCGCCCAGCCGCTTCATCGCACCCAAGTGCAAGGTGCTGGTCGATCACCTGCTCGGTGCGCTCAGTGCTTCTTCTTCAGCAGGACGCGCACAGCCTCGGGCAGGGAGTTGACCTGCGGCATGAAGTGGTCGAGCAGCGCGCCCAGGGCCACCGCGCAGACCACCGCGCCCAGCAGCGGCTTCCATGTGAGCCGCACGGCCGCCATGAGCCAGCCCTCGCGCGCCACGCGCACCGCGGCGCGGGCCGACACGTACGAGAACGCGACCTCGATGGCCACGGCCAGCAGCGCGTCCCAGCCGAAGTACAGCAGCACGAGCGAGCCGGCGCCGAGCACGACGGCTGCGCAGATCAGGAAGATGGCGATCACCGGCACGACGATGACTGCGCCTTCGTCCGCCCCGCCCGCGATGTCGAGCGCGCCGCCCGCCGCATCGGACAGCACGCTGCTGTCGCCACCGCTGCCCAGGCGACTGCCCACGTCGAACGCGAACTCGCCGGCATCGGCGCCGTCGCCCACGTCGGCATCGAGCTTCGACCGGCCCTCGACCAGCCGTCTGGCCCACCAGCGCAGCACGAGCAGATAGCCCAGGTACCCCACGCCCAGCGTGAGAAAGTAGCGCACCGCCAGCGAGTCCACATGCAGCAGGTGCATCTGCAGCGCCGACACGCCCCACATCAGCAGCATCGTGAACGTGCCGATCAGGATGCCATGCGTGCGCAGGCTGTAGCTGCGGTGCAGGTCGCGTTCGACCTGCGTTTCCCACAGGCGCACGGAGCGCCAGTCGGAAAGGATCTTCATTGGCCCTCGGTGGGGGCCGGATCGGCGAAAGGCACGCGCTGCGCCACGGCGCACATGAGTTCGTAGCCGATCGTGCCCGCGGCCTTCGCAACCTCGTCGATGGGAAGCACCGCGCCGGTCTTCGCGGACTTGCCCCACAGCGTGACCTCGCTGCCGAACTTCGCGTCGGGCACGTTCGTGAGGTCGACGGTGATCATGTCCATGCTCACGCGGCCGACCATGTGGGTGCGCACGCCGTTCACCAGCACCGGCGTGCCGCTGTCGCAGTGGCGCGGATAGCCGTCGGCATAGCCGACCGCCGCGATGCCGATGGTGAGCGGCCCCTGCGCCGTGAACCTGGAACCGTAGCCGATGGTGTCGCCGGCCCTCAGCGTTTGCACCGAGATGATCTGGGTCGACAGCGTCATGGTGGGCTGCAGCTGCCAGTGCGCCGCATCGTGCTCGGGAAAATCGGGCGCGCTGCCGTACAGCAGGATGCCGGGGCGCACCCAGTCGCCGCGCGTCTGCTCGGCGTGGCGCAGCGTGGCGGCGCTGTTGGCGATGGAGCGCTCGCCCGGCAGGTCGCGCGTGGCGCGCTCGAAGGTCGCCAGCTGGTGGGCGATGCCGCGCGCGCCGTCGGCGTCGCTGAAGTGGGTCATCAGCGAGATCTCGTCGACCTGCGTCAGCGCGTTCAGGCGGGTCCAGGCGGAGCCGAAGCGCTCGGGCGTAAAGCCCAGGCGGTTCATGCCCGAGTTCATCTTCAGGAACACGCGCTGCGGCTTCAGGGTCTTGTGAGCGGCGAGCATGTCGATCTGCTCGTCGCAGTGCACGGTGTGCCAGAGGTCCAGCCGCGAGCACAGCTCCAGATCGCGGGCGTCGAACACGCCTTCGAGCAGCAGCACCGGGCCGCGCCAACCGAGTGCGCGCACGCGCTCGGCCTCCGCCAGGTCGAGCAGCGCGAAGCCATCGGCGCCGCGCAAGCCTTCATAGACCCGCTCGATGCCATGGCCATAGGCATTGGCCTTGACGACGGCCCAGACGCGGGCCTCGAGGGCCGAGCGACGCGCCCGCTCGAGGTTGTGACGCAGGGCGCCGGTGTGGACGGTGGCGAGAATGGGACGCGGCATGGGAATTCCGGGGAAGACTCGGGGACAATGCAGACCACGTTTTAGCATCTTCGGGAATGGGGTTGAACACCGTAGGGATCCCTAATTCCGCGTCTCACCCCCATGCTATAACCGCCCATTCGCCCGCAGCGCAACACTTTTTCACTACCGCCAGCAGACCCCTCTGGCCAGCCAGCCCATCGATGAAGCGCGGTTTCTACACGATCATGTCGGCCCAGTTCTTTTCGTCGCTGGCCGACCAAGCGCTTTTCGTTGTTGCGGTCGACCTCATGCGAAGTTCGGGCGCGCCCGAATGGCAGCGCGCAGCCCTGGTGCCTATCTTCGCGGTCTTCTATGTGGTGCTCGCGCCGCTGGTGGGCGCTTTTGCCGATGCCTTGCCCAAAGGCAAGGTGATGTTCATCAGCAATGCCATCAAGGTGGTTGGCTGCCTGATGATGCTGTTCGGCTCCCATCCGCTGCTGTCGTATTCGATCGTGGGGCTCGGCGCCGCGGCGTATTCGCCGGCGAAGTACGGCATCCTGACCGAGCTGCTGCCGGCGTCCCAGCTGGTGAAGGCCAACGGCTGGATCGAAGGGCTGACCATCGCGTCGATCCTGCTGGGCATCGTGCTCGGCGGCACGCTGGTGGGGCACGCCATTTCCAGCAAGCTGCTGGCCTTCGACCTCCCGTTCATCGATACCGGCATCGACTCACCGGCCGAGGCCGCGATCTCGGTGCTGATCTTCGTCTACGTGCTGGCGGCATGGTTCAACACGCGCATCCCACACACCGGCGTCGAGATGCGCCCGCTGCGCTCCAACCCCGAACAGGGCCTGGCGCGCAACATCGCCGCGCTGCTGCCCGACTTCTGGCACTGCAACGCCCGCCTGTGGCGCGACCGCCTCGGCCAGATCTCGCTGGCCACCACCACGCTGTTCTGGGGCGCGGGCGGCAACCTCAAGTACATCGTGCTGGCCTGGGCCTCGCTGGCTCTGGGCTACAACACCACGCAGGCCTCGGCGCTGACGGGCGTGGTGACCATCGGCACGGCCGTGGGCGCGGTCGTGGCCTCGATGCGCATGCGGCTGGACATGGCCACGCGGGTGATCCCCATGGGCATCGCGATGGGGCTGATGGTGATCTGCATGAACTTCATCGGCAACGTGTGGCTGGCGGTGCCGTTCCTGATCCTGCTGGGCGGCCTGGGCGGTTTCCTGGTGGTGCCGATGAATGCGCTGCTGCAGCATCGCGGCCACAACCTGATGGGCGCGGGCCGCTCCATCGCGGTACAGAACTTCAACGAGCAGGCCTGCATCCTCCTGCTCGGCGGCTTCTACAGCGTGTGCACGGGCCTTGGCCTCTCGGCGTACGGCGCGATCAGTGCGTTCGGCCTCGTGGTGGCGGGATGCATGTGGCTCATCAAGCACTGGTATGACAGCAACCTGAAGAAATACCCGGAAGAGATCGAGCATCTGCTGGCCATCGCCCGCAGCGACAAGCATCATTGACCTCCCCCAGGCTGCGTGTTCCTGGGCTCTCCCCCAGGCTGCGCGCACTTCGTGTCGCTGCGCCTTCCCCCTCGCCGGGGGCGACACCGGAGGCCCGGCAAAGCCGGTTCCTCGGTGTCCCACGAAAATTCCCGTCCCAATGCAAGCAGCCCTCGCGCTCGTCTTCAACGCCTTCGTCTGGGGCATTTCGTGGTTTCCGTTTCGCCAGATCGCGAGCCACGGCCTGCATCCGCTGTGGGCCACCTGCCTGATCTACCTGGTCATCGCCGCCGCGATGGGGCTTTTGCGACGGCACGCGTGGAAAGGCTTCGCTGCCTTTCCGATGCTGGCACTGCTGGGCCTCGCGGCCGGCTCCACCAACGTGGGATTCAACTGGGCCGTGACGCAGGGCGACGTGGTGCGCGTGGTGCTGCTGTTCTACCTGATGCCGCTGTGGAGCGTGCTGCTGGGCTGGCTGCTGCTCGGCGAGCGGCCGACCGGCGGCGCGCTGGCGCGCGTGGCGCTGGCGCTCACCGGCGTGGTGGTGGTGCTGAAGGCGCCCGGCACCGAGTGGCCGGTGCCGTCGAGCCTGCCCGACTGGCTGGGCGTGGCGGCGGGCTTCAGCTTTGCCGTCACCAACATCGCGCTGCGCCACCTGCGGCAGGCCCCGGGCGAGTCGCGCGCGCTGTCGATGTTCTGCGGCTGCGCCTTCGTGGCCGGCGCCGCGGCGCTGGGCGGCACCGCGCTCGGCGCATTCGATTCGCCGCTGCGCGCCTCGCCGGGCTGGTTCGGCTGGGCCGTGCTGCTGGGCACCGGCTTCGTCTTCGCCAACGTGTGCCTGCAATACGGCGCGGCCCGGCTCACGGCCGCTGCGACCTCGGTGATCATGCTGTCGGAGGTGCTGTTCGCGAGCGTGTCGTCGGTGGCGCTCGGCGCGGCCACGATGGAGCCGCGCATCCTCTTGGGCGGCGCGCTGATCGTGCTGGGCGCCGTCTGGTCGGCGTTTGCACGAACGCCCGGGCGGAGTGATGATCGCGCCTCTTCCCCCACCTGAGGAAACAGCATGACCAGCGTCTACGACTTCGAGGCCAACCGGATCGACGGCAAACCGGTAAAGCTCTCCGCCTTCAAGGGCAAGGTGCTGCTGATCGTCAACACCGCCAGCAAATGCGGCTTCACGCCGCAGTTCGCGGGGCTGGAGGCGCTGCACGAGAAGTACGCTGACCAGGGGCTCGCGGTGCTGGGCTTTCCGTCGAACCAGTTCGGCGCGCAGGACCCGGGCACCAACGAGGAAATCGGCGCCTTCTGCACCACGAACTACGGCGTGAGCTTCCCGATGATGGAGAAGATCGACGTGAACGGCAGCAACGCCGCGCCGCTGTACCAGTGGCTCACAAAGGAAAAGCCGGGCCTGCTGGGCAGCACGGCCATCAAGTGGAACTTCACCAAGTTCCTCATCGGGCGCGACGGCACCGTGCTCAAACGCTACGCGCCGCTGGACACGCCGGCCTCGCTGACGCGCGATGTGGAAGCGGCGCTGGCGGCGGCCGGCTGAGGCTGCCAGCAGCCTGGCCTAGAACCTGAAGTCAGCCGTCTTCGAGCCACCGCCCACCGTCACGGTCTCGCTCTTGACGGCACCGCCAGGAGCGGCGGCGTCGATCACGTAGCGCCCGTTCGGCAGGTCGACCAGGCAGACCGGGCCGTTGGCGCGGAACGCGAGCGCGGCAGCGCTGTTGGCATCGCCGCCCTTGATCGTCACGTCGACATTGGCCAGGTAGGCGCCGTCGGTGCGCGCGAACAGCAGGGCCAGCGGATGGTCCTTCATGGCGGCGCGCATGGCCGTCGATTCGTCGGAGCCGATGCCGCCGCACACATAGCGCGCCGCGCCCGCGCCCTGCCAAGACGGCATGGCGCCTTGCGCCTGCGCGGCCATCGCACCGGCCGCGCAGAGGCAGGCCAGCAGCACGCGCCGCAGCGTGAAAGAAACGAGGGGTGCCTGAACATGGAACATTGCGCAGCCTCCTTGCTAGCGGATTCGGTGCCGCCATGATGCGCCGCGAACGGCGCCCGCGCGAGTCGGACCGCGCCCTCCCCCGCTGTGCGATCAGGCCGCGTCCAGCGCCGCGTCGAGCAGCTCGATCCAGTGCCGCACCGGTGTGTCGCCGCTGCCGCTTTGCAGGTGCGTGATGCAGCCGATGTTGGCCGACGCGATGGTGGCGGGCTGCAGCTGCTTCAGGTGCTCCAGCTTGCGGTCGCGCAGCGGATAGGCCAGCTCGGGCTGCAGCACAGAGTAGGTGCCCGCCGAGCCGCAGCACAGGTGCGATTCGTTCATTGCCACGCGGATGTCGAAGCCCAGCGCGCGCAGGTGCGTCTCGACGCCGCCGCGCAGCTTCTGGCCGTGCTGCAGCGTGCACGGCGGGTGGTAGGCCACCACGCCCTGCGGCGCGCGCACGCGGGCCTTCAGGGCAGGCACGAGGTCCGGCAGCAATTCGCTCAGGTCGTGCGTGAGCTCGCTGATGCGCGCCGCCTTCAGTGCGTAGGCCGCGTCGTGCTGCAGGATGTGGCCGTACTCGCGCACGGTGACGCCGCAGCCCGAGGCGTTCATCACGATGGCCTCCACCTCGTTACGCTCCACGAAGGGCCACCACGCGTCGATGTTGGCGCGCATCTGCGCCTTGCCGCCGTCCTGGTCGTTGAGGTGGAACTTCACCGCGCCGCAGCAACCGGCTTCGGGTGCGATCACCGCCTGTATGCCGGCCGCGTCGAGCACACGCGCGGTGGCACTGTTGATGTTCGGCATCATCGACGGCTGCACGCAGCCCGCGAGCATCAGCACCTTGCGCGCGTGCGTGGCGGTGGGCCATGCGCCGGCCTCCTGCTTCGCGGGCACCTTGGCCTTCAGCGCCTCGGGCAGCAGGCCGCGCACCGACTGGCCCAGCTTCATCGCGGGGCCGAAGAACGGTGACGGCAGGCCTTCCTTCAGCACCCAGCGCTGCGCAGATTCCATTGCGGGACGCGGCACTTTCTCGTCGACTATCTTGCGGCCGATGTCGACCAGGTGGCCGTACTGCACGCCGCTCGGGCAGGTGCTCTCGCAGTTGCGGCAGGTGAGGCAGCGGTCCAGGTGCAGCTGCGTGCTGCGCGTGGGCGCCTTGCCCTCGAGCACCTGCTTGATGAGGTAGATGCGCCCGCGCGGGCCGTCTAGCTCGTCGCCGAGCAGCTGGTAGGTCGGGCAGGTGGCGGTGCAGAAGCCGCAGTGCACGCACTTGCGAAGAATGGCTTCGGCCTCGCGGCCTTCGTCGGTGCCTTTGAATTCGGGGGCGAGCTCGGTTTGCATGGCGTCGTGGTTTCTTGTTCTTGTCAGTTGGCGGCAAGCAGGCGGCCGCGATCGAAGATGCCGTACGGGTCGAACTCGCGCATCAGCGCGCGCTGGATGCGCTCGACGGGCGCGCTCAGCGCGTCGAAGCGCGGCACCCCGCCCTGCGTGCCCGAACCCGGCAGGCGGAACAACGTGGCATGGCCACCCGCCGCTCGCGCGATCTCGCGGATGCGCACGGCCTGCGAAGGCGGCGCCTTGTACCAGCGCTGGCCGCCGTGCCATTCGATCAGCGGCGCCGCGCCGTCGATCGACAACACGGGCGCGGTCTGCGGCACGGACACGCGCCAGAGCGCATCGGGGCCCTCTTCTGTGGCGAACCACGACAGCTGCTGGTCGCGCAGCGATTGCCAGTCGGCCGCGGCGCGCGCGTTGTCCTTGCGCTCGCCGCCGAGGTGCTCGCATGCGGCTTCCACAGCGGCGACCGCGCCGCGCAGCCGCAGGTAGAGCGCGCCCGCGCCGGCGTATTCGAACCAGCAGCTCGCGTTCAGCGGCAGCGGCCGGCCGCCCCATTCGTTGAGCAGCCGCAGCGCATCGGCCTGCCCGCATGCGAATTCGAGCGTGGCCTCGGCGGGCGGCACCGGCAGCACCTTGAGGCTGACCTCGGCGATCACGCCCAGCGTGCCGAGCGAACCGGCCAGCACGCGCGAAACGTCGTAGCCCGCGACGTTCTTCATCACCTGCCCGCCGAAGGTCAGCAGCTCGCCGCGGCCGTTGACCAGCGTGGTGCCGAGCACGTAGTCGCGCACCGCGCCGACGCTCGCGCGCGCCGGGCCGCTGAGGCCTGCCGCGACCATGCCGCCGACGGTGCCGTTGCTGCCGAAGCGTGGTGGCTCGAACGGCAGGCACTGGCCTTTTTCCGCAAGCGCCGCTTCCAGTTCGGCGAGCGGCGTGCCGGCGCGCACGGTGACGACCAGCTCGCTTGGTTCGTAGCTCGTGATGCCGGTGAGGTCGGCTGTGCTCAAGACCTCGCCATGCGGCGCCTCGCCGTAGAAATCCTTGGTGCCGCCGCCGCGGATGCACAGCGGCGTATTGGCTGCAGCTGCGGCACGGATGCGCTCGACGATCTGGTGGAGTGCTGTGTCGGTGTTCATCGATGACTCCATCGCGGGTGTCGTTGTTCAGGGTGCGTGCACAGGCCACCGGGTACTCCCCTCCGCGAATGTCCCCCGCCTTCGGCTCCTCCTTTATTTCGCTGCGGGGAGCACCCTGCGCCCTGTGCACAACGAGCGCTGCTCTTGTGCTGGCCGATCAACAAGTGCTCTGATCGATCACGCCGGCGGGGTGCCTTGCGCAGCGAAATAAAGGAGGAGGCCGAAGGCCGGGGGACATTCGCGGAGCAAGGTACCCCGTCGGCGTGAGCGCGCCCCGAATGAACCCACGGGTTAAAACAGATCGCCATGTCAGAACCTCGGCAGATCCGGATGCTGCAACCTCCCCCCGCGCACCACCTGCTTGCCGTACTCGGCGCAGCGCTGCAGCGTGGGAATCACCTTGCCGGGATTCAACATGCCCTCGGGATCGAAAGCTCGCTTCACGCCGAACATCTGCTCGTTCTCGCTTGCAGTGAACTGCACGCACATGCTGTTGAGCTTCTCCACGCCCACACCGTGTTCGCCCGACACCGTGCCGCCCATCGCGACGCTGGTCTCAAGGATGTCGGCGCCGAACAGCTCGCAGCGGTGCAGCTCGTCGGGGTCGTTGGCATCGAACAGCACCAGCGGGTGCAGGTTGCCATCGCCCGCGTGGAACACGTTGCAGCAGCGCAGGTTGTACTTCTTCTCCATCTGCTGGATGGCCAGCAGGATGTCCGCGAGACGCTTGCGCGGAATGGTCGAGTCCAGGCACATGTAGTCGGGGCTGATGCGGCCCGAGGCGGGGAACGCGTTCTTGCGCCCGCTCCAGAACTTCATGCGCTCTTCCTCGCTGTTGCTGCACGCGATGGCGGTGGCGCCGCAGCCGCGCAGCACGGCGGTCATGCGGCCGATTTCTTCCTCGACCTCTTCGGGCGTGCCGTCGGATTCGCACAGCAGGATGGCCGCCGCGTCGAGGTCGTAGCCCGCGCGCACGAAGTCTTCGACGGCGGCGGTCATGGGCTTGTCCATCATCTCCAGGCCCGCCGGGATGATGCCGGCCGCGATCACCGCGGCCACCGCGTCGCCGGCCTTTCGCACGTCGTCGAAGCTGGCCATGATGCAGCGCGCGAGCTGCGGTTTCGGTACGAGCTTGACGGTGACGTCGGTGGTCACGGCCAGCATGCCTTCGCTGCCGATGACGAGCGCGAGCAGGTCGAGCCCCGGCGCGTCAAGCGCCTCGCCGCCGAACTCGATGGGCTCGCCCTCGGCCGTGAAGCCGCGCACGCGCAGCACGTTGTGCAGTGTCAAGCCGTACTTCAGGCAGTGCACGCCGCCCGAGTTCTCGGCCACGTTGCCGCCGATGGTGCAGGCGATCTGGCTCGACGGATCGGGAGCGTAGTAGAGGTTGAAAGGCGCGGCCGCCTCGCTGATGGCGAGGTTGCGCACGCCGCACTGCACGACGGCCGTGCGGCTGACCGGGTCGATCTTCAGGATGCGGTTGAACTTGGCGAGCGACATGGTCACGCCCATGGTGTGCGGCATGGCGCCGCCCGAGAGCCCGGTGCCCGCGCCGCGCGCCACCACGGGCACGCCGATTTGGTGGCAGGTCTTGAGCACTGCGGCCACCTGCGCCTCGGTCTCGGGCAGGGCCACCACCAGCGGGCGGGCGCGGTAGGCGGTGAGGCCGTCGCATTCGTAGGGCGTGGTGTCTTCGGCATGCCAGATCAGCGCGTGGGCGGGCAGATGGGCCTGCAGCGCGCGCACCACTTCTGACTGGCGCTGTGTTTTCTGCAGCGAATCGTGCTGCGTGGGGGTGAGCGGCGCATTCATGCGGCGACCTCTTTCTGCTTTCTTCTGCTCGCGGGATGTCTCGGGGTTTACTTCACGCACTCTACGGAATTGCGGCAGCCCTGGATTGATGGATTTTTGCCGGCCGCTTGAGAGAACTTTGCGAACGTGGTGATTGGTTCTTCAGCGCAGGCTCTGTTCCAGCCAATCGGCGAAGGCTGCGCACTCCCAGCGCTCCAGCGTGCCCGGCTGCCAGCAGATGTAGTGCCGGTGCGGCGACGGCACGGCCTGCTCGGACAGCGCCACCAGCCGGCCCGATTCGAACCACGCCGCGCCCAGCTTCTGCCGCACCAGCGCAATGCCGAAGCCGCTGGCGGCGGCGTCGTACACGAGCCCCAGGTCGTTGAACTGCGCGCCGATGTTCGGCTCGGGCTGGTCGAGCCCGCAGCTCGCGAACCAGGTGCCCCAGGGTTCGAGCGGGCTGCGGATCAGCCGCGCGCTGGCGATCTCCGCCGCGGTGCGAAAACCCGTGAACGGCCCGAACTCGTTGAGGTAGCTGGGGCTGCAGGCGGGCATCACCTGCTCCTCGAGCAACAGCCGGTGCTCGCAGTCGGCATACCCGCCGGGGCCGTAGCGCACTTCGAGATCGGCCTGCTCGGCCGTCACGTCGAGCAGCGGGATCGACACCTGCAGCACCAGCTCGATGTCGGGGTAGATGTTGCGGAACAGCTCTAGCCGGGGCATGAGGAACTGCCGGCTGAAGGTGGGCGTGACGGCAATGCGCAGGCGGGTGGCGCGCTGCGCGGCATTGGCGCCGAGCGGCATGGCCTGCAGCGCGGCGAGCCCCGTGCGCACGTTGGCGAGGTAGGCCGCGCCGTCGGCCGTGAGGCTGAAGTCGCTGCGGCCGAAGAGCTTGAAGCCGACGTGCGATTCGAGCTGGCGGATGCGGTGGCTCACCGCGCTGGTCGTGACGCACAGCTCGTCGGCCGCGCGGCCCGCGTGCCGCAGCCTTGCGACGGCCTCGAAGGTCAGCAGGCATTGGATCGGGGGGATGTGCTGCGCAACCATGGCGTCTTAGCTTCTTTGCGGGACGATCGCGTTCAGGGCGCGTGCACAGGACACCGGGTACTCCCCTCCGCGAATGTCCCCCGGCCTTCGGCCTCCTCCTTTATTTCGCTGCGGGGAGCACCCGGTGCCCTGTGCACGAGGGGCGCTGCTGTTGTGCTCGCCGATCAACGACTGCTCTGATCGATCACGCCGATGGGGTGCCTTGCGCAGCGAAATAAAGGAGGAGCCGAAGGCGGGGGACATTCGCGGAGCAAGGTACCCCGTCGGCGTGATCACACCCCGAACAACGCGCTTCACGCCAATCAGTCCTCGAAGAAGTTCACAGGCAACCCTCGCGTCTCGACCCGCATCGAGATCACCGTGCCCGAGGCAGGCCGCTGCTCGATCTCGGCAGCAGGCCGGCCCTTGCGGCCGCTGGTGATGAACAGGGTCTTCAGGTCCTCGCCGCCGAAGCAGGGCATGGTCGGGCACTGCACGGGTACCGGCACGGCCGCCACTTGCTGGCCCGAGGGCGAGAAGCGCAGCAGCTGCGCGCCTTCGAACATCGCCACCCAGTAGTGGCCTTCGGCGTCGATGGTGGCGCCGTCGGGGCGGCCCCCGTAGCGCAGCAGCGAGTCTGGCGACCAGCCCTCGGGCTTGGCGTCGAACTGCTGGAACACGCGGGCGTGCGAGAGCGAATTGCCCTCGGCGTCCCAGTCCCACGCGCGCACCAGGTGTGCGGGGGTGTCGGCCCAATAGAGCGTGCGGGCGTCAGGCGAAAACGCGAGGCCGTTGGCGGTGGTGGCCTGGTTGGCCATCTGCGTGATGGTCGGCGAGATGCCGGTGTTGCTGCGTGCGTCGAGGCAATAGAGCGCGGCATTGGCGCGGTCCTTGGCCTCGTTGATCGAGCCGGCCCAGAAGCGGCCCAGCGCATCGCACTTGCCGTCGTTGAAGCGCATGGTGCTCACGTCGTGCTCCACGCGCGCCATCGCGACCAGTTCGCCGCCCCATTGGCGCGCACGGTAGATGCCGTCGCGCAATGCAATCACGAGGCCGCCGCTGCGCGCCGGCGCCATGCAGCCGGGCTCGGTGGACAGCGCCCATCGCTCTACCTTCGCCTCCGGCGAGCCGATGTCACCGCGCGTGCGCAGCACGGCGCGCCCGGGAATGTCGAGCCAGTAGAGCGAGCGTTCTTCGGGGTGCCAGAACGGCGATTCGCCGAGTTCGCAGAGGCTGTCTTCGAGGGAGGTCCACATGGTGTGGCGATTGTGCCCCCGGCCATTGCGGCAGCAAGCAAAAAAAAGCCCGCTGGCGCCGGAGCGCTCGCGGGCTGAACATCCAAAGGAGACTCGCTTGAAAAAGCGTTACGAAGAATTGTTCTTGTAAATGTTGGGGGGATTCAGTTGCGAAGCTGCCCGGAAGCAGCCCCGCAAAAGCAGATCAGCGGTTGTATGCGGTCTCGCCGTGGGAAGAGATGTCGAGGCCTTCGCGCTCTTCTTCTTCCGACACACGCAGGCCGAGGGTCAGGTCGGCGATCTTGTAGGCGATGAAGGCCACCACGCCGGACCACACGACCGTGAGCGCCACGCTCTTGATCTGGATCCAGACCTGTGCGCCCATCGCGAAGGTGTCGGGCGTTGCGCCACCGGTACCGCCGAGGCCCTTGGCCGCGAACACGCCGGTCAGGATGGCACCCAGGATGCCGCCTACGCCGTGCACGCCGAACACGTCGAACGCGTCGTCCGCACCGAGCATGCGCTTCAGGCCGCCCACGCCCCACAGGCAGACCAGGCCGGCCAGCAGGCCGAGCACGATCGAACCCATCGGGCCGACGAAGCCGGCTGCCGGCGTGACGGCCACGAGGCCAGCGACGGCGCCCGATGCAGCACCCAGCATCGAGGCCTTGCCCTTGTGCAGGCTTTCACCCAGGATCCACGACAGGGCCGCGGCAGCGGTGGCGAGCACCGTGTTGATGAAGGCCAGGCCGGCGACGGCGTTGGCAGCACCAGCCGAGCCGGCGTTGAAGCCGAACCAGCCGACCCACAGCAGCGAAGCGCCGACCATGGTGAGCGTGAGCGAGTGAGGCGTGAACGCTTCCTTGCCGTAGCCGACGCGCTTGCCGACCATGTAGGCACCGACCAGGCCGGCCACACCGGCGTTGATGTGCACCACGGTGCCGCCGGCGAAGTCCAGCGCGCCGTCCTTGCCCAGCAGGCCGCCGCCCCACACGATGTGGGCGATCGGCACGTAGCTGAAGGTGAACCACAGCACCGAGAACAGCAGCACGGCCGAGAACTTGGCGCGCTCTGCGAAGGCGCCGACGATCAGCGCCACGGTGATGGCCGCGAACGTGCCCTGGAAGGCGACGAACACGTATTCGGGAATCGTGGTCAGCGCGCCGAAGGTCTCCTGCGTGATGCCCTTCATGAAGATCTTGTCGAAGGTGCCGAAGAAGTTTCCGTCACCCGAGAAGGCCAGGCTGTAGCCGTAGATGGCCCACAGGATGCTGATCAGCGAGAAGATCACGAAGACCTGCATCAGCACCGACAGCATGTTCTTCGAGCGGCCCAGGCCGCCGTAGAACAGCGCAAGGCCGGGGATGGTCATCAGGATCACGAGAAGCGTCGAAGTCAGCATCCAGGCGGTGTCGCCGGAGTCGATCTTCGGAGCCGGTGCGGCTGCGGGCGCCGCGGGGGCGGCGGCGGCCGCAGCTGCGGCGGGCGCTGCCGCGGGGGCAGCCGCCGCGGGTGCGGATGCCGAAGCAGCGGGCGCCTCGGCCGTGGCCGCGGGCGTTTGTGCAAGGGCGGTGGTGCCGGCAGCCAGCACACTCAAACCGAACGCAAGAGAGACAAGCAGTTTTTTCATAATCGTTGTTCTTTCGGGCCTGGACTCGATCAGAGGGCTTCGCGGCCCGTTTCGCCGGTGCGGATGCGAACGACTTGTTCGAGGTTGTAGACAAAGATCTTGCCGTCGCCGATCTTGCCGGTGCGTGCCGCGCCTTCGACGGCCTCGATCACGCGATCGACGAGGTCGTCCGAGACGGCCGCCTCGATCTTGACCTTGGGCAGGAAATCGACCACGTACTCCGCGCCGCGGTAGAGCTCCGTGTGGCCCTTCTGGCGGCCGAAGCCCTTCACCTCGGTGACGGTGATCCCCTGCACGCCGATGGCCGACAGTGCTTCGCGCACCTCGTCGAGCTTGAACGGTTTGATGATGGCTGTGACCAGCTTCATGAGTTTTCTCCTTCGGATGGAAATGAAATGGTGCGGCAGCTTGGGCCGCACCTCGTTGTTTTATTTACAGCGTCTTCGTCAGCGTCAGGATGAAGCGCGCCTTGTTCGGCGAGTAGGTCGTCTGGCCGAAGGGGCCGAAGCCCAGGTCGATGCCCGGGTTCGCGACGGCGAGATACGAGCTCTTCTTGTTGGCGCCTTGCACCGAGCCGGTCAGCGACAGGCCGTTGCCGAAGTCGTAGCTCGCGCCCACGTTGTAGTCGACGTAGCTCTTGTAGCCCAGGCTGCGGATGTCGCTCGACATGTTCGTGTAGCCGACGGCCGCCTTCAGCGTGACCTTGGGCACGATCTCCTTGCTGTACGACAGGTTCAGGTAGCCGGTATTGGTGCCCTTCAGGCCCGAGCCGGCCTTGTTGCCTGCGTAGCCGAAGTAGTCCTTCGACACGGTATGCGAGTACTTGGCAGTGAAGGAGCCGAGGCTTTCATTGGCGTAGGTGGCGCCCACGTACAGCTCGGTGGTGTTGCCCGAGGAGTTGCCCGGGTAGATGTAGGAGAGCGCACCGACGTCCATGTCCAGCGGGCCGGCCTTGAACTTGTAGCCGCCGTACACGTCCATTTCGATGCTGTTGCCCTTGAGCCAGTTGACGCTGGAGTTCCAGTTGCCGACGTAGAAGCCGCTGTCGCCGAAGGCGTAGTCCAGGCCGCCCTGGATGGCGGGCTTGAAGCCCTTGGTCTTGGCGTAGTCGTTCTTGCCGATCATGTCCTGGTCCTGGCCACGGAACTTGTAGTTCGTGGTGATGGACACATTGCCCGTGAGATTCTGGGCGGGCGCTGCCGCAGGTGCTGCGGCATCCGTCGTTGCCTGCGCAAGGGCTGCGCCCGACGCGGTCAATGCAGTGGCCAGAACGATCAGCGCCTGGACGGCGGTACGGTGCGTCATCGGGAAACTCCTCGCAAGTGTGTTGTGAACCTGGAGGCTCAAAGCAGGGAGCGTGCCAAAGTGCACGAATACCGGTCCTCGCGCCCACCTGACGCTGTCTCGGTTGAGAGCCAAATCGTTACAACGTCTGTTGCGGGGTGGTTGCAGTTATCCGGTGCGCTGCACCACCGCGGGTCCGGGAAAAATCACGCACCATACTGGGGAGAGAGAGAAGAATGGGACTGTCTTTGGTGCAAAGCCGCGCTTTGCTGGGGCTGGAAGCGGCCAGTGTCACTGTCGAGGTGCATCTGGCGAACGGCTTGCCGAGCTTCACGCTGGTCGGACTGGCGGAAACCGAGGTCAAGGAGGCCCGCGAGCGGGTGCGCTCGGCCATCCAGAATGCGGGGCTGGAGTACCCCAACAACAAGAAGATCGTCGTCAACCTCGCGCCGGCCGACCTGCCGAAGGATTCGGGGCGCTTCGATCTGCCGATCGCGCTGGGCATCCTCGCGGCCAGCGGGCAGATCGACAACGCCCGGCTGGCCGGGCACGAGTTCGCGGGCGAGCTGTCCCTGTCGGGCGAGCTGCGGCCCGTGCGCGGCGCCCTGGCGATGGCACTGGCCCTGCACACGCGCGGTGTGGCCACGCGGCTGGTGCTGCCCCTGGACAGTGCGCAGGAGGCCGCACTGGTGCCCGACGGCGAGGTCTACGGCGCCCGGCACCTGCTGGACGTGGTGCGCCAGTTCGTCGCCGACAGCGAGGCCGCCTCCCAGTGGCCGGACCCACCGGCAGACGGCTGGGCGCGCGTGCGTGCAGCGCCCGGCGCAGGCGTGCCGCACTATGCCGACCTGGCCGACGTCAAGGGACACGCGAGCGCCAAGCGCGCGCTGGAGATCGCGGCGGCCGGCGGCCACAGCCTGCTGATGATGGGCGAACCCGGCTCGGGCAAGTCCATGCTCGCCCAGCGCTTCGCCGGGCTGCTGCCCGCGATGAGCATCGACGAGGCCTTGGAGAGCGCCGCCGTGGCCAGCCTGGGCGGGCGCTTCGCGACGCAGCGCTGGATGACACGGCCTACGTCTTCGCCGCATCACACATCCAGTGCGGTGGCGCTGGTGGGTGGCGGCTCTCCGCCGAGGCCCGGCGAGATTTCAAGAGCGCACCACGGTGTACTGTTCCTCGATGAATTTCCCGAATTCGCGCGCTCCGCACTGGAGGCGCTGCGCGAACCGCTGGAGACCGGCACGATCACCATCTCACGGGCCGCGCGCAGCGCCGAATTCCCGGCGCGCTTTCAATTGATCGCCGCGATGAACCCCTGCCCTTGCGGCTACCTGGGCTCCGCATCGAAGGCCTGCCGCTGCACGCCCGACCAGGTCTCGCGCTACCAGGGCAAGCTCAGCGGCCCGCTGCTGGACCGCATCGACCTGCACATCGAGGTGCCGGCGGTGTCGGCGCAGCTGCTGCTCGACGCGCCGGCGGGGGAGTCGACGGAAAGCATCCGCGGCCGGGTGATCGGGGCGCGCGAGCGCGCGATGCAGCGGCAGGGGTACGCGAACCAGTCGCTGCAGAGCGCGGCGATCGACCGGCACGCCGGGCTCGACGACGCGGCCCGCCGGTTCATGTTCAACGCGGCCTCCAAGCTCGGATGGTCGGCGCGCAGCACGCACCGCGCGCTGAAAGTGGCGCGGACGATTGCGGACTTGGGCTCGTCGGAAGCCGTGCAGGTCGAGCATCTGGCGGAGGCGGTGCAGTACCGCAGGGCGCTGCACAGCCGCACGTGAATGCGACCCAGCCGCCAGCGCCGGCGTACTGCTACTTGAACTCGTGCGCCACCATGGGCGCCGACTTGCTGTCCTGCACCGTCACCCGCTGCCGGTAGACCTCGAGGTCGCCGTTGCGCACTTCGATGTTGTAGATGCCCGGGCGCAGCGACAGTGATTTGAGCGGCGGGCTCACGCCGCGGTCCGCGCCGTCGACGAACACCTGGCCCCACGGGCGGACGTTGAACAGCACGCGTCCCAGGCCCGGCGCCGCCGCTGGAGCTGGTGCAGGGGTGGCGGCAGCGCCCGGGGTGCCGGGTGTCGCACCCGCCACGGTCGTCGTGGTGCCCGGCGGCTGCGTGCCCGGCACGAGGGGCACGGACGGCGGCGAGAGCCGGTTGATCTCGGCGAGGGCGTTGCGCGCCTCGCGCGCATGCACGCCGCGGCGGTAGCGGCGCAGGTAGGCCTCGTAGCCTTCGCGCGTGTTCTCGGTCTGCGCGAGATTCCAGTCTTCGGCCTCGGCGGTGGCCAGCGCGGATTCGGGCGGCGCGGCCGGCGGGACGACCGGCACGGTCTCCAGCGGTGCCAGCGGACCCGCGGCGGCAGCAGGCGCGCTGGCCGGCGTGGCGGGCGGCGGTGCGGCGGGTGCGCCGGCCACGGTTGGTGGCACGCCGTCGGTGGCGGGCGGCGGCATCGCCACCGGCGGTGCGGTGTTGCTCGACATCGGCGCGGCCGGCGGCGGCGGCGCCGGCACCATCGCGGTCTTGGCGTCCTGCGGCTGCATGCCCGAGGTCAGGCGCAGGCCGATCCAGCTGCCCACGGCCACGAGCGCGATCACGAGCCCGCCCACCAGGCCCCACCGCGGGAATGCGGGTTTCTTCTTCTGCGCGGGCGCCGCGGCCTTGCGGCCAGGCGCCTTGCTGCGACTGTCCTGTGGCGCAGGCGCCTTCGGCAGCTCGGGCGCTGCCATCGCCACCGGCACCGGTTCCAGCGGTGCCGGCGCCGACACCGGCGAGAACTGCTGCGGCTCCAGCGGCGGAGGCGGCGGGGTTGCCGGCACGGGCGTCGCGGGAATGATCACCGTCGGCGCGCCCATGCCACTCACGTAGATGTCGCCGAGCTTCACCAGCCCCAGTTCGGCCGCGAAGGCGGCGACGGTCTGCGTGCGGTCCTTGCTGTGCACGGCCAGCGTGTGATCGACCGCAGCGCAGAAGGCCGGGCTCAGGTCGGCGCGGTCCATCGAGGACAGCGGCACGTAGGCGTCCTGCACGCTGCGCACCACGGCCGAAGGCGGCGGATGGCCGGTGACCGCGCGGTACAGCACCGCGCCCAGGGCATACAGGTCGGTCCACGCGCCCTGCAGCAGGGTGTTGTCGTCGGCGTACTGCTCGATGGGCGAGTAGCCCGACTTCACCATCACCGCCACCTCGTCGACGAGGTCGGCGATCGATTTGCGCGCCGCGCCGAAGTCGAGCAGCACCGGCAGGTCGTCCTGCTGGATGAAGATGTTGTCGGGTGCGATGTCGCGATGGAAGCACTGGCTGCGGTGCAGCGTCTCGAGCGCCCCCAGCAGCGGCCCGAGCATGCCGACCAGCCAGGGCTCGGTGATCTTGCCCGGCTCGTCCTCGGCCAGGCGGCGCAGCGTGCGGCCCTTGTAGAGCTGGATCGCCATGTAGGCGGTGGAGTTGGCCTCCCAGAAGCGATGCACGCGCACCAGCGCCGGGTGGCTGAACTGCGCGAGCGTGCGCGCCTCGTTGATGAAGCTGCGCAGGCCCGCCTGGAAGGTGGCCGTGACCCGCTCGGAACGCACGTGCACGCTGTTGTCGCCCACGCGGCGCGCGAGCATGGAAGGCATGTATTCCTTGATCGCCACTTCGCGCTGCAGCGAGTGGTCGTAGGCCCGGTAGACGATGCCGAAGCCGCCTTCGCCGATCACCTCCAGCAGCTCGAATTCGTCAAGCCGGTGGTTCACACCCAGCGGATGCGGCCGTTCCTCCTGCGTGTCGGCCGGCGGGCTTGCGGTGCCGTGCGTCGTGGTCATGCTTCTTCTCCTGCGGGGCGGTGGCTCTCATGGCTCATCTGGTGCTTCATGCCCATGGCACGTGTCCCTGCGAAAACAACTTGGAAAACAACGGTGTGTTGAGGCCGCCGCCATGGGCGGCGGTGCGCAGCGGCGATCCATCGGCCTGGTTGGTCCACCAGTAGCTGGTGCTGCCGAAGGGGTCGAAACACAGTGGAAGCTCGGGCCAGCCCAGGCGCTGCCGCGCGCCCGCGCCGCCTGCCGTCGGCCCGAGGATCGAGAGGATGTCGTCCGAGCCGCCGCTGGCGGTCTGGAAGCCGGCACGGCCCGCGGCCAGCACCTGGCTGTCGAACTGGTCGGGCGCCACACCGTGGCGGATGGCCTGCAGCAGCGCGCTGCCGCACTGCCAGTACCACTCGGCCGAGCCTTCGAGCACCGACGGGCGATAGTTGCGCGCGGCCACCTGCAGCGTGATGCAGACGGGGTAGTAGCGGCCCACGCGGTCGCAGCTCGGCGCGATGCAGCCGAACTGCACGGCGTCGACGCCCTGCGTGGCGGGAATGGCGAAGTTCCACACCGGTGCCACCGCGTAGTGTTGCGTCATCGCATCGGGCCAGCGCTTGAAGCTGCCCAGGCCGTTCTGCATCCAGCGGTCCCACCAGGCCTGCAGCTCGCGCGGCATGCGGCGATAGAGAAAGTCGCCGGCGGCCGGCAGCTTGCCGTACCAGCCGATCTGTTCGTCGACTGGCACCCAGGCGTGCGGAGGGACGCCGCTGTTCATGCCGGCCACCTGCCTTGCTCCTTCCCCCTCTGGGGGAAGGCTGGGATGGGGGCAGGCAGGGCGCCCCACGGAAACGCCGCGTGCCCCCACCCCTGCCCTCCCCCAGAGGGGGAGGGAGAAAGAGCAGACGCCGCGCACAAGGTGTTGTTCATCCTAGGATTTCCCCGGGCACGAGAAGCTGTTCATCTGCGACAACCGCAGCGGGTTGTAGACGCTGTTCGCCGTCACCGCGAGCACCACCTTCTTGCCCTGCAGGTCGAAGCTCGCATTGAACGATTCGGGCGAGCTGCCCGCGGAGATCGAGGCCTTGTCGAACAGCCGATGCAGCGCCCACGGCCCTTCGGTCACGATGCCGCCGGCCGGCGTGCCGTTGGCGGTGGTCACCTGCAGGCGCACCTGGTTGCTGTTGCGCGGGCCCGGCCACTTGATGGTGCTGGGCGCCTGCGGGCCGTGCGCGTAGCGCACCGTCTGGCCGTCGACGTCGAGCGTGAACTGCGTGAGCGCCGCGTCCATGTCCTCGGGCCGGATGTCGATGGTGAACGAGGGTGTGCGACCGCCCGCCATGCCCGAGAAGAACACGTCGCGGATGGCCTGCGCCTTCTGGAACGAATCGAGGTACGCCGAGCGCCCCGCCGCGCTGCCGTCCACGCCGCGCTTGAAGGCCCACGGGTTGACCGAGGTGTCGACCTGCGTGACGAGGTTCTTCTGGAAGAAGTCGTCCATCATCCCGCCCGGCGCGAACAGCTGCGCGAAGTCGCCCGAGGCCACGTCGCGGTTGGAGCCGCGAGTGAACGGGTAGCGCCCCGCGATCGCCTGGCTGCAGAACGAGCCGATGCTGGCCGCAGCGCTCTGCCCGATGTTCTGCCGCGTCACCGCCGCCGCCTTCGACGACGCGGTGGCCGAGAGGTCGTTCAGCATGCCCTGGAACGGCACCGGCAGGCGCCCCGCCTCGGCCTGCACCTTGGTGACCGAATCGCTGGTCGGCGGGATGTTGCCGCTGCGCAGCGCGGTGTCGGTGGCGGTGAGAAAGTTGTAGAGCTCGTTGATGAGCGCGGCCGTCGCGTCGATGGGCGCCTGCCCGCCCTGCTTGGGCGCGGTCACCATGCGGCGCAGCGGCTCGAAGTGGTTGTCCACCAGCGACTCGGGGCGGTCCACGCGCGTGTTGCGGCGCTGGCTGCCGTCGGGCTGGCCGATGAGCTGCTCGATGCGCTCGCGCGTGCTGGCCACGCGGTTCTGCGCCTGGTCGAGCAGGCTGCGCGCGGCCTCGTCGTGGTTGCGCAGCAGGTCGGTCTCGCGCGCCGCGCCGCGGATGAGCCGCGACATCGGCGACTCCGAGGTCGAGAGCACGCGCGTCATCTGGATGCTCTGCAGCAGCGAGCGGCTGTCGGCCAGACGGATGTCGACGAGGTAGTCGTCCCACACCTTGATGTAGTCGGTGAGGTAGAGCCGGCGCACTTCGCGCAGCAGCAGCTCGCGCGAGGTGATGTCGGCGATGCCCGGCGCGCGGATCTGCAGCACCCAGCGGTCTTCCTGTTCGAGCGACAGCGTGGTCTCGGCGATGCGCTTGTCGAAGATGTCCCAGTAGCCGCGGTAGGTGAACAGCGTGGGAATGCCATCGGTCAGCGGCTTGCCGCTGGCACGGCGGATGACCAGTGCCGACTCGGCCCCGCCCGCCTCGGCGATGGTGAAGGCATTGGGCGGGCTGGTCTGCAGCAGGATGCGGCGCAGCCGCGCATAAGAGCGCTGCGCCAGCGGCACGCCGGCCAGGCGCTCGCGCGTCTGGGTGATGAGCCTGTCGTCCTTGGCGAAGGGCGAGGTCACCACGCGTCCCGAGAACAGCGCCTTCAGGTGCGATTCGAGGTTTGCGCGCTGCTCGCGCGTGAGCGAGGCGCCGATCTTGCGGTCCACGTCGGTGAGCAGCCAGGCCTGCAGGAAGTCGGCGTCGTAGCGCTCGGCGTCGTACAGCATGAGGTACGCCTTGAGCGCTTCATAGCTGTACTCGGCGTCGATCTTCGCGGCCTCGCGCAGCGACTGCTCGACGCGCTGCGCGGCCTGCGGCAGCAGCACGGTTTCGAGCGCGCGCTGGTAGACGCCGTCGGTAGCGGCCTGCAGCTTCTCGCCCTGGTAGAGGCCGAAGCGGTACGAGGTGGGCGGATCGCCGATGTCGAAATGGTTCGACTTCGGCAAGTCGCGCAGCTTGTCGAGAATGAGCAGCGAGCTCGCGATGTCGCCGCTCGAATCGACCACCGTCGGCAGCTCGCCGCGCGCGGCCGCCTTGTTGAAGGCCTTGGCGTTGGTGTCGACCTCGGCCACGTAGTCCTTGTTGTTGCGCCAGCTGTTCACGCAGGCACCCAGGAACAGCACCAGCAGCACGCCGATCGCGCAGTAGCCCGCGATGTCGATGGCCCGCTTGCGCCGGTACCAGCTCAGGTTGGTGCCGGCCACGCCCGCGTCGCGGAAGATCACCTGCTGCAGCAGCTCCTTCAGGAAGTAGCTCTTGCCCGGGCCCGGCGGCGGCGCCGGCGGCGCGTTGACCTGCAGGTAGCGCTTGATGGCGCCCATCACGCGGTCGAAGGCCGTGCCCTCCTGCGTGCCGCTGGTGAAGTACACGCCGCGCAGCATCGACGCGGCCTCGAACTTCGACGGGTTGAACACGTCCGCCAGGAAGGTGCCGAGGATGTCCTCGAAGCTCGCGAACTGCTGCGGCAGCAGGTAGGCCTGCGCGCGGCGCATCGGGTCGGACTCGGCCGCCAGCAGTTCGGGCAGGCGCTCGTCGAGGCGCTGGTGCAGCAGCTTGTATTCCTGGTGGAAGCGCTCGCGCAGGTCGCCGCTCACCGGGGCCGCGCCCTTGCCCTTGCCGGCCTTCGCGTTCGCCGGGTTGCCCTGGATGGGGAAGGTAAAGCCCCACACCTGCTGCCGCTCGGCGCGGCCCAGCGAGCCGAAGTACTCGTTGAAGCCGGCCAGCAGGTCGGTCTTGGTGACCAGCACGTACACCGGGAAGTCGATGCCCAGGTCGTTGCGCAACTCCAGCAGCCGCTTGCGCAGCGCCATGGCATGGCGCGCGCGCTGCGCATCGTCGGCCAGCGGCAGGTCGGCGATGCTGATGGTGAGGATCGCGCCGTTGATCGGCTGGCGCGGACGAAACTTCTTCAGCAGCTCGATGAAGCCCTTCCACTCGCCCTCGTCGGTCTCGCGATTGCTCTCGTGCGTGGTGTAGCGGCCCGCGGTGTCGATCAGCACCGCCTCGTTGGTGAACCACCAGTCGCAGTTGCGCGTGCCGCCGATGCCGCGCACGGCGGCCTTGCCGAGCTGGTCGGCCAGCGGAAAGTCGAGGTCGGAATTCACCAGCGCGGTGGTCTTGCCCGAGCCCGGCGCGCCGATGAAGATGTACCAGGGCAGCTGGTACAGGTACTGCCGGTCGAACAGCGAGAAGCGGCTCGCGGGCTTGCCGTCGGCGTCCTGGCCGAAGCGCATGTTCTTCAGGATGGCCGTGGCGTCGGTGAAGCCGCTCTGCAGCTCCTTGATCTCGGGCGCGTCCTCGGGCTTGGCCTCTTTCTCCTTCTTGGAAGGCGTGCGCAGCTGGTTGAGCAGCTGCGCATTGAGGCGGCGCTCGCGCCACTTGCGGTAGATGACGCGCACGAGCCAGATCGCGAACATCAGCACGATGACCGCGATACGCACGATCTCGTCCTCGAGCGGACGGTAACGGCCCACGGCGATGGCCGGGCCGATGATCCAGATCAGGAAGGCGAGCGCGACCAGGCCCAGGAAGACCCACAGGTCGCGGCTGATGAGAAAACGGAAGATGGCGCGCAGCATCAGCGGGTGCCTCCGGGCTGCGGAGCGGGAGTGGGCGCCACGAGCGGCGCGGAGGTTGCGGGCACACCGGCAACGCCGGAGACGGGCGCCACCAGCAGCGTGACCTCGACGCGCCGGTTGCGCGCGCGGTTGGCGGCAGAGTCGTTGGGCACGATCGGGTCGGCATCGCCGCGGCCTTCGGCGCGCAGGCGCTGGGGCCGCGCGAGGCGGGTGGCGATCATTTTCTGCACCGCGTCGGCGCGGGCCTGCGAGAGCTGCCAGTTGGAGGGAAAGCGCACGCTGCGGATCGGCTGGTCGTCGCTGAAGCCGCTGACCAGCACGTTGCCTTCCACGGCATTGAGCGCATCGGCCACGCGCGCGAGCACCGGCACGTAGCGGTCGAGCACGCGATCGGAGCCCGAGGCGAACAGGCCGTCGCCGCGCAGCACCACCACGCTGCGGTCGGCCTCGTCGCGCACGGTCAGCAGGCCGTCGCGGATCTCGGGCTCGAGAAAGCGCTGCAGCCGCGGCGTCGGCGCCGGCATGACGACGGCGCGCTCCGTCTGCGGCAGGCGCACCGCGTTGACGGCCGCGAAGGCGCCGTCGGAATGGCCCGCCAGGTTGAAGGTGAGCAGCGCGAACACGAGCACCAGCAGCACCGCCGCCACCGCGCCCACCGCCCACACAGGCAGCCAGTTGCGCGTGCGGCGCACGGGCGCACTCGCGTCCTGCCAGTGCGGCGACAGCGGCACGGCGATTTCGCCGCGCGTCTGCCGGATGATCTGCAGCAGCCGCTGCTTGAGCGTTTCGAGCTGCGTGCGGCCGTTGTCGATGACGCGAAAGCGCCCCTCGAAGCCCATCGCCAGGCAGAAGTAGATGAGCTCGATCAGGTGCAGGTGCTGCTGCGGGTTCTGCACCAGGCGCGACAGCAGCTGGAAGAACTTCTCGCCGCCCCACGTCTCGTTGTGGAACATCACGAGCAGGCTCTGCGACGACCAGATGCTGCCGCCCCATGGCGTGAGCGCGGCGGCCTCGTCGACCGCCGTGCACAGGCAGTAGCGCGCGCCGATGATCACTTCGGGCGAGATGCCCGCCTGCTGTGCGCGCGTCTCGAAGCGGCGTACCTCGTCGACGAGGTGTTCGCGCAGTTGCGAGGGCGCGGCATGGTGGCCGGTGGCGCGGATCTGCGGGATCAGGTCGAGCAGCGGATTGGCCGCGGCCACCAGCGGGTTGTTGCCCGCGAGCGCCGTGTCGCCCGCATGCGGACGCCGCGAGTCGTGCCATGCAGTGAAGGACTCGGGCTGCGCGCCGAGGCCACCGATACCGCCGGCGCGCGAGGCGGACGGCATGCCGCCTGCATCGCTGCTCGCGTTGCCGCCGCCGGGGTTCGGCGGCACGAAGCCGCCCGGGCCGACGGCCATGTCGTTGACACCGTTCATAGACTCCCTCACGGACGGATGGCCCAGAACTCCATGGCCAGGCCGGGAAAGTCACCGGCCAGGTGCATCGCCACGCCGCCGGACTTTTCGAGCTGTCGCCACATGTCGCCGCTCTTGTCGAGTTCGAAGTAGTGGTAGCCCGCGTTGTACGGAATCTGCCGCGGCGCCACCGGCAGCGGCCGCACCACCACGCCCGGCAGCTGCAGCTGCACGAGGTCGCGGATGCGCTCGACCGAGCCGATCTTCACCTGCGTGGGGAAGCGCTGCTGGATGGCGTCGGCCGGCAGGTCGGCATGCACCGCGAGCACGAAGCCCGCGTTGCGCACCAGCACCGGGTCGGGCATGCGGCCCACGCGCACGCCGTGGCTGCGCTCTTCGAGTTCGATGGCGATCGCGCTCTGTTCGAGCACCGCCGACAGCGAACGCCGCAGCTCTTCCAGCAGCGGGCGGATGCAATCGTTGAGGTTGTCGTGGTCGTACACCGGCCACAGCACCGGACGGCGTGTGGGCGAGGTGTGCGTGGCCAGGTGGCAGGCCAGCTTGAGCCAGTCGACGAACAGTTCCTCCGGGTGCACCTGCACGGCCTGCTGCGCGTGCCACGTGAGTGCAAGATACCGATTGACCAGTTCGAGCAGCAGGAAGTCGGAGACCTCGCTCACGCCGCCACGCCCCGGTTGCGACAGCCGCGAGGCCAGTGCCTCGGAGCGCTGCGTGAGCAGGCCGTGCAGTTCCGCGATCATGCTCCGAAGCATCGCGTGCGCCGAGGCATCGAGCACCGGCGGAATGTAGTTGGCATCGACCACCAGCTTGTGGTCGGTGCGGCGCTCGATCACGCGCACCGCGCCGATGGCCTGCCACTCCGCGGTGAGCGAGGAGGCGCGCGCCAGGCGCAGGCGCGGCGAAGCGAGCTGCAGCACGGCAGGACCGAGCGCAACGGCATTGCCGTCGTTCACCTCGCGCTCGATCACACCGAAGCGCGCGGCCGAGCCTTCGTCTTCCGAGAAGATGACTTCTTCGCTGCCCGGCCTGCGCAGCGGCAGCGCGAGCACGATGAGTTCGTCGGTGAGGTCGTTCGGTACTTCGTAGGGCAGCGGCGCGTCTTCGGCGCCGAACGAAAACGGCGTGCCATCGGGCATCACGCCCGCGCCGCCGAGCAGCGACACGCGGCCCAGTGCGTACGCGTCACGATCGATCTCGAGATGCAGCCAACCCCAGTAGGCGCCTTGCAGGCCTGCGGTACGCCGGGTCACGTACTGCTCGACATAGCGTTCCATTTGCTGGAAATGCTGCGGCCGCAGGTACATCCCTTCGGACCACACCACGCGATTCGCCAACGCCTGCGGAAGGGCGCCGTTCTTTGCGGCGCCCGGATTGCGAACTGTCACCAAAAGACCTCCTGGGGAGTGCTCACGTCGAAGCGGAAGATGCGCTGAGGAGCGGCCTCCCGGTCCACTTGTTTTGCTCTTGATGCTACACGGCGCGTCTTACGTTTTGCACCGCAATTCGCTAGCTAATTTCTCGCACTTTCGTACTAGAAAATCAAATTTTTGAGGAGAAATTAACGACTTGGTAGCAACTCGATGCCCGTCTTGCGGATGGCGACCTGCACGGCCTGCTCGCTCGGCGAGAACTGCCACACCTTGTACAGGTTGGTCTGCTTCGGCTCCTTCAGCGGCAGCACGATGCGCCAGCGCGCGGCCTCCAGCTTGCGGTAGCCCGCGATGATGCCGATGGCGCGCGAGTCGAGTCCCGCCTCGCGCTTGAACACGCGCTCTTCGCCGCTGCGCATGATGGCCTGGTCGGCGTTCACGAGCTCGGTCATGAGCGTCTCGCGGTCACGGTCCTGTAGTGCAAAGTAGTCTGCCGTCTCGAAGTTACCGGAAGATTTCAGTTCGAAGACTTTGACAAGGATCGGCGCGGCCTGGCCGCGTCCGTCGGGGTTGACGCCATCGTCGATCTTCACGGTGATGGCGTAGGGCGTGGGCATGGACTTGGCCGTCGATGCGCATCCACTGATGAGGCCCGCAAACAACGGTGTGGTTGCAAGTGCGCCTTGTAGCAAGCTTCGTCGATGCATTGAATTCTCCCCGGGGGTTCGCGGCCTATATTATCGAAGTCGTGCGCCTTTACGATGGCGCATAACGTGCATGTCGCAACACAGCGGCACACTACTCAAGCATTGCCTTTTGCAAGGTAGGAGAGAAGATTGAAGTCATGTCTGCCTGCTCTGGCGCTCGCTCTTATGGTGATCGCGGGTTGCACGACCACACCACCGCCCGATCCCGCACCGCAACCCGAACGGCTGAGCCAGCAGGTGGCACGCACCACGCTCGAACGCGCGCAGCAGGCGTATGACGAAGGCGACTATGCCAAGGCCGTCAACACGCTCAAGAGCGGCGGCGTGTCGGTGTTCGACGCCGCCGAGCCCGCTACGCGGCTCGATGCGATGAAGCTCGAAGCCTTCAGCTACTGTGTGGCAAACCAGGTGCCCGAATGTCGCACGCAGTTCCGCAAGATCCTCGATGCGTTCCCGAGCTTCGAGCTCAACGTGGCGGAGCGCAAGCATCCGGTGTGGGGGCCTGCGTTCGAGGCCGCCAAGCGAATGAAGCGCTGATGAAGAACACCGCGGCCCTGCAGCCGCTGCTGTTGCTGCCGAAGCGCGGGAAGACGAACACGGAGAAGCCATGCTCTGGACAGTGATCGAACATGCGGGCAGGCCGGTGGCCGCGGGGCCCTCGGCATTGCTCGCGGCGCCCGGCGGAACGATCGGACGCAGCCCCGACAACCACCTCGTGCTGCCCGACGAACAGCGCCAGATCTCGCGCCTGCAGGCCACAGTGCGCTTCGACGACGACGGCGTCGCGGTGCTGCGCAACATGAGTGCCGTGCTGCCGATCAGCGTGAACGGACGCTCGCTCGCGCATGAGCAGGAGGCGCGCGTGGCCGATGGCGACCGCGTGGCGATCGGCAGCTATGTGCTGGAGGCCGCGAGCCCGCTGCGTGCGCCGCCCGTTGCGCCGCCCGTGACGGCTGCAGCACCGGTGCAGCCATTGCAGCCGCTTTCGATGGCAGCACCGCCGATGGCCGCGCCCGTGTCGGCGAGCCCCGTCGATGCGTTGCTGCCGTCCTCCGGCGCATCCGACGTGTTCGCCGATCTGTTCGGCGAAGGCGCGCTGCCCATCGGCGACACGCAGCCCACGGTGGCAATGCCAACGCCGCCGCGGCAGGCGCCCCCTCCGGCTCCAGCACCCGTGGCGGCGCCGGCGCCCAGCGAATCTTTCGCAGCGCCCCTGCAGCCATCGGCACCGCCGCCACCACCGCCCCCGCCAAAGACAAGCCCGAGCCTCGCCTCGTCGCAGATTCCTTCCGCTGCGGACTGGGACGCCATCCTCGCCAACGCGCCGCGCCGTGTCGACAGCACGCCCGCGCCAATGCCCGACCCGATGGCGCACGAGCCCTTCGAGCTGCCGTCGCAGGCGCGCCGCAACCCGGTCGATCCGCTTGCGGAACTGAACCCGGATGCGGCCAACGACATGTCGGACATGGCGCTCAAGCGCGGCGTCGATCCGCTCTCTTTCTTCGCGGCCGACGAAAGCGCGCACTCGCCGCTGAGCGATCCGCGCCCAACTGCGCTGGCGCACACCGATCCGCTGCTGCCGGGCGACACGCATCCCGCGCTCGACCTGCTGCAGAACAACAGGCCAGCCGTGCAGGGATACAGCCAGTCGAACCATGCGCGCGAAGTGGCGGCACAGTTTCGTCCGCCGAATCCCGTGGCGATGCCAGCGCCGGCACCCGCACCTGCGCCCGTTGTCGAGCCGGTGAAGGTGGAGGCACCGCCGCCTCCGCCGGCGCCCGTTCCGCCGCCTCCAGCGCCTCCGCCACCGTCCCCACCCGTCGTGGTGCAAGGGAGCCCGCCCGCGCCGCCGCCTGTCGTGGCTCCGCCGGTGGCTGCCGTGGTCGCGGAGCCCGCTGCTGCGCCCGTCGCGACAGCAGCGGCAGGAGCGGCAGCAACGCAGCAACCTGCGGCGCAACAACAACCTGCAGCCCCGTCCTCCTCGTCGGAAGCCCTCTTCAAGGCGTTCCTCGAAGGCGCCGGCGTGCCCGAGGTCACCGGCCAGCAGCCGCTCGACATCGAGGCCATGCAGCGCCTGGGCCGCATCATGCGGGCCTTCACCGACGGCACCATCGACCTGCTGTCGTCGCGCGCCATGCTCAAGCGCGAGGTGCGCGCCGAGATCACGATGATCGTGGACGAGGAGAACAACCCGTTCAAGATCCTGCCCAACGGCCGCGCCGTGCTGATGCAGATGTTCGGCGCGCGCATGCCCGGCTTTCTGCCGCCCGAAGCGGCCGTGCACGATGCGCTCGGCGACCTGCAGTCGCACCAGCTCGGCATGGTTGCCGGCATGCGCGCCGCGCTGCTCACGCTGTTGAAGCGCTTCGATCCCGCAGCACTGAACAGCGCCACGCCACACGACGGAGGCCTGGGCGAGAAGCTGCTGCCCGGTGGCCGCGAGGCGCGCCTGTGGCGCGAACTGCAACAGCTGCACACCGAGACCACCGCGGCCGTCGAGGACGACTTCCAGGCCGTCTTCGGCCGGGCCTTCCAGCAGGCCTACGACAAGGAAATGGAAAGATTGAAGGAGGCGCGCCGTGCTTGAACTCACCCGCGCTTTCGCGGTGCCGATATCGACCTCGCAGTTCTCCTGCGTCGGCGAGCGCAGCGGCAACCAGGACGCCATCGGCTACCACCTCGACGAATACAACGCCTGCTTCGTCGTCAGCGACGGCGTGGGCGGCAACGCGGGCGGCGAGCTGGCCGCACGCCTTGCGGTCGACACCGCGCTCAACACCTTCGTGCGTAACCCATCGGTGGAGCAAGAGGACATCCAGCACGCCGTGAAGGCCGCCAACGATGCCATCCTTGCCAAGCAGCGGGAGCTCGCCGACCAGAGCAGGATGAGCGCGACCATCGTCTCGCTGTTCGTCGACCGCACCAGCGGCCAGGCCTGCTGGGCCCACGTGGGCGACAGCCGCCTCTACTGGTTCCGCCGCGGCGCGCTGATGCAGCGCACCGAAGACCACAGCCTGTCGGAGCGCTCGGGCGAAGCGGCACTGGGCAACGGTACCAATGGCGGTGAACGCCTGGTCAAGACCAACCTGCTGTACCGCGCGCTCGGTGCCAGGGCCGCGGTGGAAACCACCGTGTCGACGCCGCAGCGCCTGGCCGACGGCGATGCGTTCTTGCTGTGCACCGACGGCTTGTGGCAGCTCATTTCGCAGCAGGTGATGGAGCGTTCATTGCAGCTGGCCGACAGCGCCGAAGAGTGGCTCGCGCTGCTGCGCCGCGCGGCCGAGGCCAAGGCCGACGAGTCGCGCGACAACTACTCGGCGCTGGCGGTGTGGGTGGGGTTTCCGCAGCAGGTGACGCTGGCGGGCACGGCCAGGCCCGTCTGACGATCGCGGGAAGCGGCGCGCTTTCTCAGGGCGCCAGCATCAGCACCTTGAACTGGCTCGGCACGATGCGCATGCCGACCATGTTGCAGCGGTTCTGCATCGTGATGCTGGTCACGCGGGTGGCCGGCGTGCCCTTGAGCAGTACCGTGAACGCGCCGGTAAGGTGACGCGATTGCTGCATGAAGGTCTGCGACACCACGCCGCCCAGCGCCCCAGGCTGATCGCCCAGGGTGATTGGCGTGGTCGTAGCCATGTTGTGTGCCGGCATCGCCATGAAGAGGATGTTCCAAGCGTTCGGTACGGCCATCGGCCCGAGGGCCATGTTCGGAAATGGAATGGGCACCGGCGTCTTGCAGACGTCGGGGAATGCCATGTCCATTCCCATGAGCTGACAATTGGCAAACATCTGGTACCTCCTCGCTTAGCCCATGTGGATCTGAGCCGCGTCCACCTTCACCAGCTCCTGGCCGGTGACCATCGTGTGGTGGCCATGAATGCGCACCGTCTCGCTGGCCTTGTAGTCCATGTGGCCCGCACGCACCTGGTCGACTTCATCCGTCAGGCGTAGCGTCTGACGCGCCATCTGCACGATGCGATCGGCCACGGTCTCGAATACCTTGCCGACCAGCCGGACGCTTCCTGCCGCGGCCTGCACGGAGCGCGTCACCAGCCGCAGTTCACCGATGTCACACTCGCCCTCTTCTGCCTTGAGTACGAAGCGCTTGTCCGCGCGAAGCCTGAGTTCCGAGGCACTCGCGATGGTCACCCGGCCGTTGCCGGTAGACGCGAAGGTGACGTCGCCCGCCGCCTCGATGCAGCTTGACGACGCATCGGCCTGCTCGATCACGGCAATCAGGTAGGCTCGCGCGCTGTCGGGACCGGACACCAGCACGGTATCGCCGCTGGCCGGTTTGAGCAGGCAGCTCGCCGCGCGCCGGCAAACCCAGACAGCACCCTGCTCGTCATCGACGGTGACACGTCCATCCGGCAGCAATGCGGCAACCACCCCTTGGAAGTGAACCGGAGCCGTCAGCTTCGAGGCTTTGCGCAGTGAAACGACTGACATGAAGATCTCCTTGTTTCGATGGGTCAACAGTGGAACGGACAGGCCTGGCAGCATCAGCGCAGCGGAAGGATCTCTTGAGCCTTGAACAGCTCCGGATCGTTTTCGATGATGCCAGCGCTTCCCGAGAAACGCGCATCTGCGCGCGCGGCCCGATGAAAGCGGGTGCGCAGGAAACGTGCATTGCGCAAATCCGCGTCATGAAGTGCGGCATAGGAAAAATCAGCATCGTGCAGGTCCGCGTCGCGAAAGCTGGCACCCTTCGCCTGCGCGCGATGGAACACGCTCAGCGGCAGGCGCGAGCGGCTGAAATCGGCACCTTCGAGTTTGGCGTCGGCCCAGATCGACTGATCGAAGATGGCATCGCTGCAATTCGCTTCACGCAGATCGGCCTCCGGGAACATCGTCTGGGCGGCATCCACTGCGCTGAAGTTCGCCTTGGCAAGCGCGGCGCCCTTGAAGTTGCTCTGGGTGAGCACGGCGCCGCTGAAATCAACACCTGCCATCGCGCTATCGGTGAACTGGCAGCGCAGGAAGGCGGTGTGCGGCAAGCGCTGACCTTCGAGATTGCACTCCATCAAGATCGAGCCATCGCATTGGACCTGGGCGAACTCCACCGTGCGCAGATCCATGCGAAAGAACATCAGGTGCAACAGCTGTGCCCCACGGCAATCGAGCTGATGGACCCGTGATTCGGTGATGACGATCTGATCGCAAATGCTGGGCTTCAACACAGCATGCCCGAGCTCGCATCTGACAAAAGCCACGCGCTCCATCTGCGCTTTCCCGAAATCCGCGTGAGCCAGCGAAGATTCGAAGAAGTTGGTGTCCTGCATGAACGCGCGGCCGAGTTGCGCGGCCTCCAATCGACACCGAAACACGCGCACGCCTCTCAAGCTGGCCGCCGACAGGTTGGCTTGATCGAAGTTGCATTGCGCCAGTGAACTGTCGTCGAGGCTGGCGCCACGCAGATTCGTCCGGCTCAAGTCGACGTGCTCCATCTGTGCCCCCGACAAGTCGATGCCGCTGAGGTCCTGACCCGCGAGACTCGCTTTGACTACCGGTTCGCCATGCCGAATCTTGTCCAGAAGTTCTTCCACTGTCATCGAACCGGCTCAGTCTTTCTTGCAGGCAAGGTCTTGGCTCCCTGGGTGTAGGCGCCGATGAAGGTGGTCGAACCGTCGATGGCGGCCTGTGACACGTCGGCGCGAAACAGATTGGCATCCTGCAGGCTGGCAAAGCGCAGGTCGGCCTTGGAAAGATTGGCGTCGATGAGGTTGGCACCGCGCAACGAGGCTTCGCGCAAGTCCGCGCGAATGAACAGGCTCTCGCCGGCATGCAATTCCTCCAGCCGCGCGCGCCGCAGGTCGCACTCGGAGAAGTCGCAGCCGTCAAGGCGTGCCTTCGCGAGGTCAGCGCCGACCAATATGGCGCCGCGCAGGCCGCACTGCCTGAGCGAAGCGGCGCAGAACACGGCCTGCACCAGGCTACAGCCATGGACGAAGGAACAGGTGACGAGGCTGGCCTCGGTGAAGTCGACCCCCTCCTGCGCATCGACGGCGACGAAAGCACAGGCGTTCAGCGAGGCGCGTACGAAGGATGTTCCCTTGAAGCTGCACTCGACCCAGCTCACCTGCTTGAACGCGGCGTCGTCGAAAGCGATGTCTTCCAGTGCCAGCTTGACCATCGCCATTTGCTCCCAGTGCGAGCCGCGCGCATCGCAGCGCGCCCATTCGCTTTCGAACAGATCGGCTTGCTTGAACGCGGCCTTCGCCAGCACGCAGGAACGAAAAATGGTCTTGCTGCAACGCGTCTGCACGAAGCTGGCCGCCGTGAAGTTCGCCCCTTCGCATTGCGCGCCGCCCAGATTGGCCTCGTCCAGCCGCGCATCGGTGAGCGAAGCCCGGACAAGCCGCGCCCGCGCAAGCACCGCGCGCGTGAAGTTGCAGCCATCGAGCCGCGCGTCGCTGAAGTCGACGTCTTCGAGGTTCGCTCCCGTGAAGTCGGCACCGCGCAGATCCAGACCCGAGAGGTTGGCACCGACGAAGCTCATGCCTGCGAAACGACGCTCACCGCTGGCTGCGGCCTCGAGACGCCGACGCAGCCGCCTGGAGCGCAGGCTGCTGGCCGGCGGCGCCGGCTCGAGCAGGTGTGCGCCGTAGAGGTGCCCCATGCGCGCGCTGCGTCCGGCCTGCTCGCGCAGCCGCGCGCTATCGGCGGCCTCGTCGGATGTGGGGGGTGTCCGGCGCTCGCGCGCCGCGTCTTCCTCGAGACGCGCGAGGTCACGCAGCAGGCGGTCCGGGTCGAACCGGCGCTGCACAGGCTTGCCGGTCCGCGACGCCACCTCTGCCATGGCCTTGTCGATGCTCGCCTTGATCTCGCCGGACAGCTTGTGCGGATCCATCTGCGACAGCGGCGGGATATCGATATCGGGTTGGATGGCAGCGGGCATCCCGTGTGCGACGGCCTGAGCCCGGCTCTCGGCGCTGCGGGCAAGGGCCGCCTCACGCATTTGCTCGAGGGCTCGATCGGCCTTCTCGGCGAAGTCGGGCAGATCGTCCGCGGAGGCAGGCGGCCGCAGATCCGGTTCGGACTGGGGCGGCAGATACTGCTCGGGATCCAGGCCCTGCGCCAGCAGACGGGCACGCATGCGTTCGCGCTCGCGCTGCCGGCCTGCGTGCAGATTGCGCGCCAGCGGAAGCGAGGCGATATCGGGCATCTGGTCGCCTGCCCATGGCCCCATGATCGCCTTGGGGACCAGGTCGCTGTCGCGCAGGACCAGCACCGCCTTGGCTGGATCGATGCGCTGCTGCAGCACCTGTTGGTAGTGGGCGAGCGGCCGCGGCTGCCCGCGCAACTCGAGCGCGGGCATGACGTGCTTGACGTCGGCCGCGTCATCCTCTGCGATGGGCGATGCTCCGTGCCAGACCAGGATGACGCGCTCGACGTGCGGAAAAAACCAGGCCGTGCTCAGGTGCAGCGAAATTTCCGACAGCGCGCCACCATCTTTGTGAAAGCTGGCGAAGCAACGCGCCTGCCAATCGGGCAGCTGGCCGCGCATCACCGGCTGCCGAGGGTGCATGTTCCACAGTTCGTAGGCGGCGCCCGGCGGCAATTCGCGCCGGCCGGGCAGGCGCTGGTCGGGAGGTGCTGCATTGAAGTAGCGCCAGTCCATGTCATCGGCGAAACCCGGGTACTCGTGCTGCAGCCACTGCTGGTCGTAGGCGCGCCCCATCAGCGCGAGCCGCTGCGGCCGATCGGGGGGCACGGCGCCGAAACCCGCAGGCACGATGCGCCGCCCGGGTGCGTCCTGACGCGCGCCGGGCAACTCGACATTGGGAAGCCGGCGCGTCTGTACGCCGTTGATCGTTTCATCGAAGCTGCCGACGCCTTCCGGGTTTTCGGACTCGCCCGGGCCGCCATAGGCATGTGCCCAATCCAGCCTCAAGCGCTCGAAAGGCTGGGGAGGCGTAGCGCGGCCGTCAAGCCAGTAGCGATCACCGCTCACCAGCAACGACTTGGCCTGACCATGGAAGACGGCCTGGGCCGCGCACAGTGTCTTGTCGTCCTGGTGCGCCGTGTACGCATAGCCGCTGACCAGCCACTCCGGCTCGATCTTGGGCACGCCCAGGTCCAGCACGTTGCCAGGCCCAATCTCGTCCGCCGCCAGCTTCCAGAGATCCTGGTCGGGCATCAGCAGCGGCTCGGGCGCCAGGCTCGCCATCGCGAAGACCGAGACGCCCAGCAGGTCTTGCCGCTGCCGCCGGAAGGGCCGCGTGAGGATGCTCAGGCGAAAGGGCTTGATGGTCTTCATGGGGCAGCGGACCTGCTTCAGCGCATCGGCTGGTCGATGGCGATCTCGCGCGAGACCGGATCGAAGCGCAGCTTCACGGAGCGCCCCGGGGCGAAGTCGGCGAGCTTCACCGGACTGATCGGGGCGTCCAGTTCAGTCTGGTAGGCGGGCAATCCGCCCTCGGGCTGTACCTGGAGCTTGAGCCGCACGATGATATAGATGCGCGCGACCCGAACGCCCGTGTCATAGCTCTCGAGCACCATCGCCACGGCCGGCTGGCCCGTACGAAGCACCCGCTCGGCGCGATCCGCACCCATCACGTCGCGGTTGACCGCACTCTGCACATGCATCACGCGCAAGACATGGCGCTTGCCCAGCGTGATCATCACGAACGCCAGCAGCGCGACGACAGCGATGGGGACAATCAGATACCAGTACTTGGTGAACCACACGGCGAAAAGATCCAACATGCGCCCCCGTCTCAGAGATAGACGGTGATGCCTCGGGGATTCACCTTGATCTGGGACAAGTCGATCTTTGTCGCCTTGTTGTCCGCCGTGAAAACCGTCTGGGTGGTGGTAAAGAGGCCGACCGCGCCGCTGGCGGAATACACGTCGAACTTGTTGATGGCGCCCGTGATCGAGTAGGCGTTGAAGCCCAGGTTCTGGGCGGCGACGCTGATCACCGCCACGTTGGCGAAGACGGCGACCCCGTTGATGCTCACGGTCATCCCGTTGATCCCCATGTTGAAGCCCTTGAAGGCAATGCCCCAGTCCGTGAACGTGACCTTCTTTGCCGACTTGTCCTCCACATGAGGTGCATCCAGGACGATCTTGGTCGGTGACTTGACCGTGATGTCCGACTTGGTGCTTTCCAGGTTCATGGGGCCATCCGTCGTTGCGTTCAACGACGTGTTTGCATGCACCTTTTGCGCCCCCTTGACGAGATAGTCCTCGTCGCCGTCGACCGTCACCTTCTTTCCCTTGGTGTCTTCGGTATACAGACCGACCACCTTGGTGGTCTGGGGGCCATCGATGTCTTCCTTGAGCGACGTACCGATGGTTCGCTCTTCGCCGCTGTCTACCGTGTCCTTGCGCTTGCCGGTGACATGGATGGTCTGATTCCCGATGACATCGACCTGCTGATTGCCACCATCCACCTTGATGAACTGGTCGCCGCCGTTGACGGTGATCTTCTGCGGCCCGCCCTTGTTGACCGTCAGCGTGTGCGGACCGTTGATCGTCTCGTCCAGGGAGGTGTTGGTGGTGTAGTTGTCCGCGCCTTCGATGGTCGTGGTTCTCTTGCCTGCGACCGTATCGGTTTCATCGGCTTCCACGTCGATCTCGAAATTCTTCTCGGCGTGAATCCGCACCAGCTCGGAGCCCGGCGCGTCGTCCAGGATGAACTCGTTGGCATTCGCGGGCGTCCCGTCCTGGCTGCGGCTCACGAAGCCGCTCACCGTGACTTTCGCAGGCAACTCGAGCGGCGGCATCTGGTCCGAGTTGTAGACGCGGCCGATGATGATCGGCCGGTCAGGGTGCCCGCCGATGAAATCGACGATCACTTCCTGGCCCTTGCGCGGATGATTCACCGCGCCGTAGTTCGAGCCGGCCCAGGCGCTGGAAACGCGCACCCAGCAGGAGCTGTTCTCGTCGCTCTTGCCGTAGCGGTCCCAGCGAAACTGCACCTTCACGCGGCCGTATTGGTCGACCCAATACTCCTGGCCGGCCTTGCCCACCACGGTGGCGGTCTGCGGTCCGTTGGTGCGGGTCATCGGCGTCACGCGCGGCGGGCGGAACGGGTACGAAGTCGGCTGCACCGCAAAGCTGAAGCTGTACTGGCTGTCGGCGGCGCCGCTCTCGTAGCCGCCTTCGCGCAGCGCATACGACACGGACACGATCAGGTATTCGCGGTTGTCGTCCTGCCGCGGGCAGTTCTGCATCGTGAAGCGGTAGCCCGGCGCCATTCCGCGCACGCTGCTGTGGCCGATGTCCCGCTCGGCCTGCGACTGTGCCTCTTCGAGCCTGATGCGCGAGTAGTGCTCGCCCTGCTCGGCCTCGCTGAAGCCGCCGAGCCATTCGTAGATCTCATAGGTATCGTGGGGATTGCCGCGCGGCTGGCTGCGCATGCCCATCAGGTCGGCCTTCGACTTCTTGAAGTCGTAGTCGTCCACCACGTAGGTGCCGGGGCGGATTTCCTCGGTCACCTGCCATTGGTCGATCACTTCCTGGAAGGGATCGGGGTTGCGGTCGGCCGCAAGATAGCTGATCCTGGGATAGCCCGGCAGGGTGTCGTGCGCGCCGATGTCGTCCGCGAGCACCAGCGTGTGCTGGTTCTTCTCGTGCCTGAAGTAGTAGTAGATGCCCTCATGCTCCATCAGCCGGCTCACGAAGGCGAAGTCGGTCTCCTGGTACTGCACGCAGTACTCCCACTGGCGGTAGGTTCCGCTGAGCTTCTTCTCGACCGCGAAGTTGTAGTCGGCAAACACTTCATCGAGGATGTCGACGACCGACTTGTTCTGGAAGATCTTGCAGTCGCTGGTGCGTGTCAGGTACCAGAGCCAGGGCCGCACGGTGGCGCGGTACACCACGTAGCGCGACGTGCTGCTCTCCCTGCCGATCATGGTGAACCGCACGATCTGCCCGTTGAGAAAGCGCGGTTCTCCGGCCGTGAGTATTTCAAGCGAGAGCGGCTTGCCCAGCACCGACTTCATGTCGAGCGACACGCTCGGGCTCAACAGGTCCACCTCGAACTCGAACAGCTGCGACAGCCCCTCGGCGCCATGCATCGAACGGAACATCAGCTGGTCTTCCGCCAGGGGCGTGTGGACTTTGACGATTCGATTGGCCATGGCTTGCTCCCTTTCTTCGCTCAGCGTTCAGAAAATTCGTAGTGAAAGTCGTCGTTCGCCGCGCTAAGCCGCACCTCCGCGAGCTTGCGCGCGCTGACCGTCGCACCAATGACCTCTTCGCTCAGCCGCGGAAGAATGGTGTGGGTCAGGATCGCATCGATCATTCGACCGCCCGACTCGATGGCCGTGCAACGGCGCGCCACCAGTTCGACGGCGCTGTCGTCGTAATGCAGGGCAATGCCGTGGTTCGCTTCGAGGCGGGCGGCAATGCGGTCGAGCTGAAGGCGGATGATGCGATGCAATGCCTCGGCGTGCAACGGGTAATAAGGCACTACAACGAGGCGGCCGAGCAGCGCCGGCGCGAACACCTTGAGCAGCGGCTCGCGCAGCGCGGCGGCCAGCGGCTCGGGGTCGGGGCGCAGGGTGGGGTCTTCGCACAGCTGCATGACCAGGTCGGTGCCGACGTTGGAGGTCATGATGATCACGGTGTTGCGGAAGTCGATGTGGCGGCCTTCGCCGTCTTCCATCCAGCCCTTGTCGAAGACCTGGAAGAAGATCTCGTGCACGTCGGTGTGCGCCTTCTCGATCTCGTCGAGCAGCACCACGCTGTAGGGCCGGCGGCGCACGGCCTCGGTGAGCACGCCGCCTTCGCCATAGCCCACGTAGCCGGGCGGAGCGCCCTTCAGCGTGGAGACGGTGTGCGACTCCTGGAACTCGCTCATGTTGATGGTGACGAGGTTCTGCTCGCCGCCGTACAGCGCCTCCGACAGCGCCAGCGCAGTCTCGGTCTTGCCGACGCCCGAGGGGCCGCACAGCAGGAACACGCCGACGGGCTTGTTGGGGTTGTCGAGCCGTGCGCGCGCGGTGCGGATGCGGCGCGAGATGGTCTCCAGCGCATCGGGCTGCGCGACCACGCGGGCCGAGAGAATCTCGCCGAGCTTGAGCACCGACTGCGCGTCGTCGCGCACCATGCGGCCGATGGGAATACCGGTCCAGTCGGCCACCACGGTGGCGATGGCCTGCGCATCGACGGCCGCGAGGATCAGCGGCGATTCGCCCTGCAGCTGCACGAGCTTGTCCTGTGCATCGTTGAGCTCGGCGCGGATTTCCTGCGGGCTCCGCTCGGGCTCGGCCGGCGGCGTATCGACGGGTGGTTTGCCGTCTTCTTCCGCTTCGGCCTGCACTTGCGGCACTGCCGCCGGCGACAGTTGCTTGCGCAGCGCCACGATGCGCTCGACCAGCGCGCTTTCTTCCACGCGCCGCGTTTCCAACAGGTCGAGTTCGGCCTGTGCTGCAGCCACCTGGGCCGCGATGTCTTCCACGCGCTGGTGCTCACCGACACCGATGGCCGCCTCGCGCCCCGCGATGCCCGACTCGATGCCCAGCACCTCGATGCGGCGCTGCAGGTCTTCGATGGCAGCGGGCAGCGCATGCTGGCTCAGCGCCACGCGCGCGCAGGCCGTGTCGAGCAGGCTCACGGCCTTGTCGGGCAATTGCCGCGCGGGAATGTAGCGGTGCGACAGGCTCACGGCCGCCTCGAGCGCGGCGTCGAGGATGAGCACGCCGTGGTGCTTCTCCAGCTCGGCCGAGATGCCGCGCAGCATGATCACCGCCTTGGGCTCGGTGGGCTCGTGCACCTGGATGGTCTGGAAGCGCCGCGTGAGCGCCGGGTCTTTCTCGATGTACTTCTTGTACTCCGACCAGGTGGTCGCCCCGATGGTGCGCAGCCGGCCGCGCGCGAGCGCCGGCTTGAGCAGGTTGGCCGCGTCGCCGGTGCCGGCCGTGCCACCGGCGCCGACCAGCGTGTGGACTTCGTCGACGAACAGCACGATGGGCTTGGGACTCTTCTCGACTTCGTCGATCACCTGGCGCAGGCGCTGCTCGAACTCGCCCTTCACGCCCGCGCCGGCCTGCAGCAGCGTGGGGTCGAGCACCCACAGCGACACGTCCTTGAGCGAAGGCGGCACGTCGCCCGCGGCGAGGCGCGAGGCCAGGCCTTCGACCACGGCCGTCTTGCCCACGCCGGCCTCGCCGGTGAGCAGCGGGTTGTTCTGCCGGCGGCGCATCAGGATGTCGATGATCTGGCGGATCTCGTCGTCGCGGCCATAGACCGGATCGAGTTCACCCGCGCGGGCCTTGGCGGTGAGGTCGCTCGCATACTTGGCGAGGGCGGAGCCGCCTGCCGCGGGGCCATCGCCCTGGTGGTGCGCCACCGCGGGTGCGCCGCCTGCCGCGCCTGCGCTCGGTGCGGCGTCGAAGTCGTCTTCGGGCGAGCCTTCGGTCCACGCAGCGAGCTGCGCCACCAGCACGTCGGGCACGATCTTGTCGAACTCGCGCGAGATGCCCGAGAGCACCTGTCGCAACCCCGGCGTCTTGATGATGCCTGCGAGCAGGTACGCACCGCGGATGGAGGTGGCCTCGAAGCGCAGGCTCGCATAGACCCAGGCGCGCTCGACGGCGTTGTCGACGTGTTCGGAGATGTCGCTGATCGACGTGGCGCCATGCGGCAGCCGGTCGAGCGCGCGCACCAGGTCTTGTTCGATCGCATCGAGGTTCAGCCCCGCGCGCTTGACGATGCGCAGCATGTCGCTGTCCTGCAGCTGCAGGATCTGGTGCAGCCAGTGCACGAGTTCGACGTAGGCGTTGCCGCGCAGCTTGGCGAAGGCGGTGGCGGTCTCCAATGCCTTGTAGAGCATCGGGTTGAGCTTGGAGAAAAGAGAGACGCGGCGGATGTCGGTCATAAACCCATGGAAGAAGGAGCGGAACGGGAAAACAATGCTTCGGGCTGGAACACCATGTCGCCCGCGTCGGTGTCCGACATGCGCGTGCCGAGCCAGCTGCCCCAGCCGAGGCGCTGGTTGCTGTTGAGCCGCATGCCGTGCGCGTCCTGCTTCTTCAGGACGAGCCGCAGATCCCACGCGAACTCGATGCCGACGTACTGGCGCACCCAGTCGACCACCTGCTGCAGCCGCTTGCTGCCCGGCAGGAACTCGCGGAACTCTTCCTGCGAGAGTGGCCCGAGTTCGAGGCGGAACTTGCTCTGAGCGTCGCGCACGGCCAGGCCGATGGTGGCGCCGCCGCCGAGCCGCTGGTTGCGACCGGAAAGGCCGATCCGGCTGACCTGGTGCTCGTCGAGCATCACCCAGTCGCTCACGAATTCATCGATGCGCACGGGCACGTCGAAGTAGAGCTTGAGGATCTGGATCAGGCCCTCGGGGTTGCGCGTCTGGCGCACGAGGTGCCCCGCCATGAAGGTGCGCGCATGGTCGGCGATGCGGTCGCGCTCCTTCAGGCCGGGCTGCCCCATGTTCATGAGGCTGGACACGTAGTCGACGAAGCGATGACCGTCGGGGCGGTCCAGGCTGTTGACCGACTGCGCGTCGGCCCAGGCCCGGTAGAACAGCAGGATCAGCCGGTGATGGAACAGGTCGGCGAACGCGCTGAGGGTGTCGTCGGCGTGATGCCGCTTGCGCTCGCGCGCGTACTCGGTCAGGTGCAGCGGCAACGGGCCGTTGGGACCGAACAGGCCGAAGCCGTAGATCGAAATGCGCGGCGGTCCATCGCTGTCGACATCGACGCCCGACACGTTCGACGGCGCGAACGCCATCGAGGGCTCCTGCCCAAGGCGCAGCGGCTCGTCGAGCGGACGCGGTGCGCGGCCCAGCAGCGGATGGTCGCCCTGTGCATCGAGGCGGCGCAGCAGCATGAACAGGTCGTGCTCGAAGGGCTGCTCCAACAGCTTGGCCCAGAGCACCGGGTCGACCTCGGGAACGCCGCGCCGTGGCGCCGTGCCGGGCACGGGTGGCGCGACGTCGTGTTGCCGAATCTCGTCCGTATCGAGCACCACCTCGCCTTCACTGGCGGCCGGCGCGTCCTGCTGCATTCCTTCAGTGAAGCCGGTTTCGCTCATACGGCAGGCCGACGTCCCACGCGCGGAGTCCAGCGCGCGATCTCGCCGCGCTGCAGGCTGGACAGCGCGAACTCGGTGAAGGCATTGAGCGACACGTGCCGGCTGAAGAACTGCTCCAGCACGGCGCCGAAGAGATAAGGGCTCGCGCCGGAGAACGCGACCTCGTCGATCTTGAGTGCCACCTCCACGCCGCGCCCGAACACGATCGGGCCCGGCTCCGGCAGGCGGCGGAACACCGGCGCGAGCGCCATCGAGCGCACGCCCTGGATCTGGCGGCGCACGGAGGGGTCGGCGAGGTTGCCGTACAGGTCGAGCATCTCGCGCAGCGCGGCCGCGCCCTGCGTCGCATCGACGTCGGTGAGGCTCAGGTAGTTGAGGCCCAGGTGGCTGATGAGGCGCCAGGTCAGCGCGCCCTCGGCCAATGCAGGGTACGGGCGCGAGGGCCCGCGCAGGATGCGGATGGAGCGCACTGGCGCCGATACGCGCAGTGTGAAGTCCGATTCGAGCCCGGTCGGCAGCAGCAGCGGGAGGTCGCGGTTGGTGCACAGCGCGTCGAGCGTGATGTGGCGCAGGGTGTGCGGAAAGGGCGCGTCGTGCTGGTCGACCAGCGACACGTAGACCTCGCTGCCGGTGTAGCTGGTGCGCGTGCCCTGCGCGCGTGCGCGGTCGGACACCAGGCGCGGTTCGCGGCGCAGCGAGAAATAGGCGCCGAAGTCGCCGTCGTCGGCCGCGAACGAGCCGAGGAAGGGGCGGAACTCGCGCTCGTCGGAGCCGTTGGCCATGTGGCCGGTGACACGTTCGACGGTGAATATCTCGAAGTCGCGCGGGCGCGTGCGGTCGATCACCGCATGGTGCTCGTGCTGCCCCGGCCCCACCGGAATGCGGTCGCTGCGGCGCGGCACGAGGTTGATGATGGGCGTGCAGAACAGCGAGAAGTGCTTGGCGTCGACCAGCCGTTCGAGATCGGCGTCGGCGCGATCGAGCAGGATCACGATCTCCATCGTGGTGCCGCCCATGGCCGCGGCCGCCGCGCGCAGCTTGTTCACGCTGAAGAACAGGTAGCGGTCGGGAAACGCGAAGTACTCGTGCAGCAGCCGGTAGCCCTGGAACGAGCGCGCGTCGTAAGGCAGCAGCGCCTGGTCGGGGTCGAACCCCTCGTGCCGGATGGCCTCGTCGCCGAGCGGCACGATGCGCGCGGTGCTGCCCGACCCGCTGCGGCACACCACGCCGACACTGTGGTGCGCCACGAGTTCGAGCACGCGCAGCGCATGAAGCTCCGCGCCCGAGAGAAAGAACTCGAGCCGATCGAGCGGCATGTCGGCAAAGCGCGCGCCGCCCACGGCTTCGAGCTTGATGGTGATGGCGCTCTTCGCCTGCCGCGCAACCATCGGCATGGCATGCGCGATCTCCGCGGGCACGGGGCCGATGCCGGCCTCGGCGATCTTGATGGGCCACAGCGTGACGGCATGTCCGGTGCGGAACTCGCAGGCCGTCTGTTCGCCCTTGATCATGCGTCCGCGCAGGATGGTGTGGCGCGGCAGCTCGTAGCCGGCCTTCAGCGAACCTTCGTTGAGGTTGCCGTCGATCTGCACCACGGCCATCGCGGGCAGCGGCGCGAGGAAGTTGGGGTACACCACTTCGAGCAGCCGCTGTGAGAAGCGCGGAAATTCCGCGTCCATCTTGAGCTGGATGCGCGCCGTGAGAAAGCTGAAGCCCTCGAGCAGGCGCTCCACGTACGGGTCGCTGACCTCGATGCCGCGCATGCCGAGGCGGCCGGCGATCTTCGGGTAGCGCTGCGCGAACTCGGCCCCGAGCTCGTGCATGTAGGTGAGTTCGCGGTTGTAGTAGTCGAGAAGCCGTGCATCCATGTCAGCGGCTCCTGTCTTGTCCCCTCTCCCTGCGGGAGAGGGTCAGGGTGAGGGGTGCGGCCTGGCAAGTGCTGCCGGTTGTTCCAGCGCCGTCGGCCCTCACCCCAACCCTCTCCCGGAGGGAGAGGGAGTCATACAGGGGAAACCAGTCGCGCATCAAAGCCCCCCCGTTGGCCGCAGCACCATGTGCCCGCTTTCAAGGTCGAGCTCCGAGCGCAGGATGAACTCGATCGGGTACGGCACCGACCACAGCGTGCCGCGGATCTCCAGCGCGAGCAGGTTGTGGTGTTCGAGGTCGGTGGCATCGGTCACGCAGCGCACGTCGATGCTGTCCTTCATGATGCGCGGCTCGAAGTCGATGATGGCCGAGCGGATGGCCGCCTCGACGTCGGCGAAGTCGACCTCCGACATGCGCCCGCCGGCCCAGCCGCGCACGCCGAAGTTCAGCACCGAGCGGCGCGCGCGGGGCATGGTGTTGATGTTGTGGTCCGCGCCGAAGTTGGTGGTGTTGAGCAGCCACTGCAGGTCGCGCAGCACCGAGTCGCGCAGCAGCCTGCCGCTCATGAGGAAGGCGCCCGCGCGCTCCTGCCGGGCCTGCGGCGTCTTGTCGGTGAGGCGGTCGAGCAGCACCGGCTGCAGGCGGTCGCGTGCAACGCTTTCCTGCTGGTCGCCGTCGGTGTCCATCATGGCGCTCATGCGTCGATGGCCTCCCGTGCGAACTCGATGAGCCGCAGGTCGAGCAGCGAATGGTCGCCGGCTTCGCTGATCAGCGTGCGCTGCCCCAGGCCCGCGTACTGATCTTCGCCGGCCAGCGGCAGCCAGTCGGTGCGGCGGCCCAGCGTGGCCTCGTCGTCGAGCCCTTCGAGCGAGCCCGGGTAGCGCACCGGCACCAGGCCGTTGAGCGCGCGGCCGTCGTGCAGTTCGAGCTCGGCCGGGGCCCACAGCAGGTCGACCAGGTGCTGAGGGCGCGAGAACTTGATGCGGCGCACTTCGGGCAGCGGCAGCCATGCATAGCCCGAAGGCGTGAGCAGCTCCAGCACGGGGCCGATGCGCACGTCGCCGTCGCACAGCCATGCGAAGTCGCTGCGCTCCACCGGTTCGCCGTCGAACGCCTGCGCGGCGCGCGAATCGGAACGGTCGACGCTGGTGAGCGCGCCGTGCAATGCGGGCGCGGCCTGCCGCGCGGTCTCGCGCAGGGCAGCGGCTTCTTCGGCGCGGTCGGCCGGCAATGCGGCGGCGGCGATCAGCTGTTCGACCCAGTCCGCGTTGCCGCAGACGATGGCCGGTGCGCGCCCGCCGGACCAGAAGTCGCTGCGATGGCGCTCACCCGCGAGCGCCATCGAGCAGGTGACGCTGGCAGGCGTGAAAGTGGGATCGAGCTTGGTGGCGAGCTTGAGCTGGTCTTCGGCCCGTTGCCATTCACCGCGCAGGGCGAGAAAGTGGCACAAGGCAAGACGCAGGCTGGCGTTCTGGGGACTGGCGCGGATCTGCCGCTGTACCCATTCGGTGTGCTCGGCCACGGAGCGTTCGCCCAGCACTGCAAACCCATCGCCCATGAAGCTTCCTCGCTGACTGACTGGCACACGGCGCCAAAGGCCAGTGTGCAAAAGACGGCCGCGAAGGCCGTCGGGAAAACGTCGCGGCCGGCCCGTCGGGCCGGCCGCGCATCGGGAAAAGGGAGATCAGGATTCCCTGTTTTCCTTGATGTTCCAGCCCAGGACCGTCTCGGCGCCCTTGCCGCCCTTGTCGGTCTGTTCCCAGTACTGCTGCTTCACCTTGGCGGCCTGGAAGGCGTATTGCACGAACACGGCGTCGGAGCCCTGTTCGGCCGTGTACTGCACCGAGGTGACCAGCACTTCCTCGAGCGTGACGCGTGTGTATTCGATCTGCGAGCCCCCCGCCTTGCACACCGAAACCTCGACCTTGCTCAGGTGCTTGCCGCTGGCGCAGTTCTTCAGGACGGACGGTGCCGCCTTGTCGATGCGCGCGAGCACCTGCAGGTCATTGAAGCTGGCCTTGCCAACGCCACCGCCACCGCCGCTGACCATGTTTCCAGGCTGCGTCGCTCCCCAGGCAAACGACTTGATGTCCGTCCACTCCTTGTGGTTCGAGTCCTTCGATTCGCCGTTTGCGCCTTCGACGCGCATGAACATGTCTACTGCCATGATTAACCCCCAAAGTTATATGTGCCCGATTCCGGGACACCGTTGAATTAGCTGCTGTCCTTCTTGTTGGATGGCAGCTTCGAAACCAGCCGCAACGACACTGTCAGCCCTTCGAGCTGATAGTGCGGCCGGAGAAAAAACTTGGCGGCGTAGTAGCCCGGGTTGTCCTCGATGGCTTCCACCTGGACTTCCGCCGCCGCCAGCGGCTTCATTGCCTTCGTGTCCTGCGACGAGGTGCCGGGACTGCCGTCGACGTAGTTCATGATCCAGTCGTTGAGCCAGCGCTCCATGTCCTCGCGCTCGCGGAACGAACCGATCTTGTCGCGCACGATGCACTTCAGGTAGTGCGCGAAACGGCAGCAGGCGAACAGGTACGGCAGGCGTGCCGCGAGGTTCGCGTTGGCCGTGGCATCGGCGTCGTAGTACTCGGCCGGCAGCTGCAGCGACTGCGCGCCGATGAAGGCTGCGAAGTCGGAGTTCTTGCGGTGCACCAGCGGCATGAAGCCGTTCTTGGCGAGCTCGGCCTCGCGCCGGTCGCTGATGGCGATCTCGGTCGGGCACTTCATGTCCACGCCGCCATCATCGGTCGGGAAGGTGTGGGTGGGCAGGTTCTCCACCGCGCCGCCCGACTCCACGCCGCGAATGGACGTGCACCAGCCGTACTGCTTGAACGAGCGGTTGATGTTCACACCCATCGCATAGGCCGAGTTGGCCCAGGTGTAGCGGTTGTGCGCGGCCGAGTCGGTCTCTTCCTCGAACTCGAACTCGTCGACTGGGTTGGTGCGCGCGCCGTACGGCAGGCGCGCCAGGAAGCGCGGCATGGCCAGGCCGATGTAGCGCGCGTCTTCCGAATCGCGCAGCGAGCGCCATGCGGTGTGCTCGGTGTTCTGGAAGATCTTGGTCAGGTCGCGCGGGTTCGACAGCTCCTGCCACGAGTCCATCTGCATCACCGTGGGCGAGGCGCCCGCGATGAACGGGCAATGCGCGGCGGCCGCGATCTTGGCCATTTCGCTGAGCATCTCGACGTCGGGCGGGCTGTGGTCGAAGTGGAAGTCGCCGATCAGCGCGCCGAAGGGCTCGCCGCCGAACTGGCCGTACTCGGCCTCGTAGATCTTCTTGAACAGCGGGCTCTGGTCCCAGCCGATGCCCTTGTGGCGCTTGAGCGAGCGCGCCACTTCGCGCTTGGACGCGCACATCACGCGGATCTTGAGCTGCTCGTCGGTCTCGGTGTTGTTCACGAGATAGTGCAGGCCGCGCCATGCGCCTTCGAGCTGCTGGAACTCCTCGTGGTGCAGGATCTGGTTGATCTGCTCGGAGAGCTTGCGATCGATCTCGGTGATGATGGCCTGCACCGTGCGGTAGGCATCGTTGGAGACGGTGACGGTGCTTTCCAGCGCCTGAACGGCCAGCGTCTTGACGGCGTTCTCCACCGCCTCGCGGGCCTGGTCGGTCTTGGGCTTGAACTCGCGCTGCAGCAGGTCGGCGAACTCGTTCGGCTCGAGCGCTTCGACGGTGGCGGGTGCGCGCGCGGCGCTCTGATTGGATGCGGTGCTCATGATGGCGGTCCTTGCTGCTCGCGCTTACTCTGAAGATGTGCCGGGGGCGCCGGCCTTTTCGTTCGCGGCTTCGACCGCCTTCGCCACAGCCGGGTTCGGTGCCGATGCCAGCGACTTGAGGAGCCCGGGGTTCTGCAGCGCCTGTGCAATCAGCTGCTCCGCGCCGTTCTTGCCGTCCATGTACGAGAGCAGGTTCGACAGCTCGGTGCGCGCTTCGAGCAGCTGCTGCAGCGCGCCGACCTGGCGGGCGATGCGCGCGGGCGAGAAGTCGTCCATGCTGTCGAAGGTGATGTCGACGTTCATCTGGCCGTCGCCGGTGAGCGTGTTGGGCACCTGGAAGGCAACGCGCGGCTTGATGGACTTCATGCGTTCGTCGAAGTTGTCGATGTCCACCGCCATGAACTCGCGCTCGCCGAGGTCGGGCATCGGGTCGATCTGCTTGCCTGCGAGATCGGCGATGACGCCCATCACGAAGGGCAGCTGGATCTTGCGTTCGCTGCCGTAGATCTCGACGTCGTATTCGATCTGCACACGCGGCGCGCGGTTGCGCGCGATGAACTTCTGACCACTGTTTCTGACACGGTTGTCTGCCATAAGCTTCCTCTTGAATCTGTAATGCGTGTGGGTGCGATCCCGGTGGCCTGCCGGCCCGCGGAGCTCCCGATGGCTTTCGCCTTGCTATTCCGTGCTGCCCCCAGCGTTCAGCGGACGTCCTGCAAGGCTCTCTATCTTTTGCAATCCCTCGGGCACGAGCTCTTCGATGATCTGGAAGAAGTTCAGGTCCATCAGCCGCTGCGCTCTTCGTATCAGCATGGGCGCCGGATGACTGGGCTCCATGCGCTCCAGGTACTGGCAGGCCTTCTCCAACACCACCTGCACATCATCACGAGTCGATATTTCAATATCTTTAACCAGCACCGCGCGCGGGCCGGTGCCGCCATTGACGGTGGCCGCGGCAGCCCCGTTCGCCATCGGCACCGCAACACCGGCCCCTTGCGCATCGACGCCGTCGCGCGCTTCGCCGGCCACGGCTGCCGCGTCCTGCGCCTGTTCGGGCAACAGCTGGACCACGGTGCGCAGCGAGCGCTCGAGCCGCGAAAAGTCCGGCGCCCAGCTCTGTCCGAGCGCGCGCTCGCAGGTCTCGCGAATGCGCTGCAGCAGGTCGAGCGCCGCACGCAACGCCACCACCGGGGGCGCCGCCTTTTCGTGCGCGCGCCGCGCCGCGTCCCGCAGCCGGCCAATGCCGCCCGGGTAATCGATCTGATGGTCGGTCTTGCTCGAATCGAGCAAGGCTTCGACCTGTCGCAGGCTCATCGATGCGCCGCCGTCTTCGAGCAGCCGGGCATCGCGCACGCTGCGCCCGAGTCCCTCGGCTTCGGCCAGCGCGGCCAGTGCATTCATGCGCGGCAGCGGATCTTCGAAGTCGCCGTCGGCGACGCGCGGATGCACGTCGTTCCAGAATTTCTGCAGCACGGCATCGACGAGTTGCAGCCCATCGACGTAGCCCGGCAATCCACGGTTTTCGGTCCAGGCCAGCGTGAGGGGCACCAGCACGCGCAAGTCGCGCGTGCGTGTGCACAGCTGCTTCGCGATGCGCTCCACGCGCGCCCAGTCGGGCGGCTCCGCGGGGATGATCGTCGAGCCGAATTGCTGCTCGCGCTTACCTGTTGTTGCCTGGTGCAACGCCATGAAATCGGGGTCGTATTCCAGGTCTTCCCCGCATGAAAGGGGGCCTTCCACAGGCAGCTGCAATAGATCGATCTCGCTCGTCGACAACCTCTTCTCCCTTGTTCACCGTTTTCAAACAGCAGCGATCTTCAGGGGAACCAGAGGCGCGGTCAACAGCAACAGACTGCAACGCGAAGCGTATGAATCACAAAGGAGTACAACTCCTTTTAATATTCAAACAGAACGTCTACATGTTCACGCTCAGCAGACCGCGTTCACCCAAGTTGCGCATCAACGCGCTGATGCCAAAAGTCCACATCGGCGCCTGATCGGCGTGCACCACGCGATTGACGAGGGCGCCGAGTTCGGGTGCGGCAATGCGCACGCGGTCGCCCACGACATGGGTGAATCCTTGCCCAGGCCCGTGACGGTCCTGTGTCGGCGCGAACATCGTGCCCAGAAACAACATGAAGCCATCAGGGTAGGCGTGATGCTTGCCCACGGTCTGCGCCACAAGATCGAGCGGATCGCGGCTGATCTTCGACAGCGAACTCGAACCCTCGAGCGTGAAACCCTCGGGGCCGGTCACTTCCAGCGCGACGGTGATGCGGCGCACGTCCTCGATGCCGAAGTGCGCATCGAACAAGCGGATGAAGGGGCCGATCGCGCACGAGGCGTTGTTGTCCTTGGCCTTGCCGAGCAGCAGCGCGCTGCGGCCTTCGAAGTCGCGCAGGTTGACGTCGTTGCCGAGCGCGGCGCCGAGCGTCTCGCCGCGGCTGTTGACGGCGAGCACGACCTCCGGCTCGGGGTTGTTCCACACCGAGCCCGAATGGATGCCGACATCGGCGCCCGTGCCCACGGCAGCGAGCACCGGGGCCTTGGTGAAGATCTCGGCGTCGGGGCCGATGCCGACTTCGAGGTACTGCGACCACACGCCTTGCGCGATCAGCACGTCCTTGACCTTCATGGCCTCGGGCGATCCCGGCACGATGTCGGCGAGGTTGTCGCCGAGCACGCCGCCGATGGCTGCGCGCGTGGCCTCCGCCTTCGAGGCGTCGCCGCGCGCCTGCTCCTCGATCACGCGTTCGAGCAGGCTCGCGACGAAGGTGACGCCGCTGGCCTTGATGGCCTGCAGGTCGCAGGGCGCGAGCAGCCAGGGCTTGCCGGCGTCGCGCGCGCTCTCGTCGCTGTTGGCGATGGCCTCGTCGAGCGAGGCGATGCGCGGTGCGCTGCGCAACGCGCGGCGAACGGCTTCGGCGGGCGCCTCCTTGCCTTCGAGCAGGTCGCTCATGGTCGGCGCGAGCCTCGACAGGTCGTACAGGTCGCCTTCGTGCACGGCCACCAGCACGGGGCCCACGCCGGGTTGCCAGAGACGGCCGACGAGGGTGGCGCGTTCGGCGTCGCGGGGCAGGCTGGAAGAAGTTGAAAGATCGAGCGGCATGGCGTGGTGTCTCCGTGAGTTGTGTGCGCTACGTTGCATCGTAGCGGCGCAGCGGAGAGACGACGCGGCCGGCCGCTCCTTTTGTGTCAGTGCCGCGCGGCACGCACGCGCGCCACTTCGGCGGGCAGGTTGGCCCACGCGGGCTCCTGCGGTGCGAAGCGCGCGCGCATGTAGCCGGCGAGTTCGGCGATCTGCCGGTCGTCGAGCGCCTCGCGGAACGCAGGCATGAAGCCGATGTCGCGGCTCGCGGGCTCGCGCACGCCGTCGAGGATGGTGCGCAGCAGGTTGTCGGGCCGCGCGCTCGTGAGGCTGCTGTTGAGGGCCAGCGGCGTATTCACGCCGAGCAGCGTGGGGCCGTTGCCGTCGTGGTGGCATGACGCGCAGGCGCTGTCGAACATGCGCTGCGCGGAGCCGAGAAGCTGGCCTTGGGTGCGCGCCGCGTTGTCGATGGCCTGTTGCGCGAGCGCTTGCGGCTCGGCCACCGGAGCGGGATTGAACGAGCCGAGGTACACGGCCATCGCGCGCACATCGTCGTCGGGCACCTGCGCGAGTTCGCGCACCACCTCGGCCATCGGCCCGCCCGCGATGCCGTGGCGCGGCGAATGACCGTTTCGCAGGTAGCGGTACAGCGCGTCGGTGTCCCACGGCACGGCGGCCTTCGACAACTGCGTGAGTGCGGGCGCCTCCCAGCCGTCGACCATCGCGCCCGAGAGGAACGCGCTGCCGCCCTGCTCCGCGCCCAGCACGTTGCGCGGCGTGTGGCATGCGCCGCAATGGCCCAGGCCGTTGACGAGATAGGCGCCGCGGTTCCACTCGGCGCTTTGCGTGGGCACGGGCTGCAGCGGCGCGGGATCGTGGAACAGCGCGTTCCAGCCGGCCATCAACGGGCGCATGCTGAACGGGAACCTGAGTTCGGACTTCGGCGTTTCCGCACGCACCGCGGGCATCGACATGAAGTACGCATAGAGCGCCTGCAGGTCGTCGTCGCTGGTCTTGGCGAACGCGGTGTAGGGGAACGCGGGGTACAGGTGGTGGCCGTCGCGCGAGACGCCTTCGCGCATCGCGCGCTGGAAGGCGCTGAACGACCAGCGGCCGAGGCCCGTGTCCGCATCGGGCGTGAGGTTGGTGGTGTAGAGCGTGCCGAAGGGCGTCTCCATCGCGCGGCCGCCTGCGTTCGGTGTGCCGCCGGGCGCGGTGTGGCACACGGCGCAGTCGCCGGCGGCGGCGAGCACGCGGCCGCGGTCGATGGTGGACTGGCTGTAGACGGGCGCGGTGAGCGATACGGGCGCGATGGCGGAGCGCCAGCCGAGCAGGCCGGCGATGACGCCGAGGCCGCCGATGAAGAGTGCGGCGCCGGTGGCCCACAGGCCCTTGCTCTTGGGCCAGGGCGCATCGGTCTTGCTCCTTCCCCCTCTGGGGGAAGGTTGGGATGGGGGCACGGCAGCGTCACCATTCGTACGCCGCTCGCCCCCACCCCCGCCCTCCCCCAAAGGGGGAGGGAGAAATTCCCGATTCAACTCCGCCAACACCGTCTCCGGCGTAAACGGCGGCGATCTGAACCGCACCCCCGTCGCATCGAAGATCGCATTCGCGATCGCCGCCGTCCCCGGCACCGACGACGATTCGCCCGCGCCCAGCGAAGGCTCGCCGGGCCGGGGCATGTGCATCACCTCGATCACTGGCACTTCGCGGAAATTGATGATCGGATAGCTGCCCCACTCGCGGCTCGCAACCACACCGGAAGGAAACACACCAGGCAGTTGTGCGCCGCCAGACCCACCCTGCGGCGCGAACTGCACTTGCTCCTTCAGCGCCCGGCTCGTGGTCTGGATCACGTTGCCGTGCACCTGGTGCTCGACACCCGCCGGGTTGACCAGCAAGCCCGCGTCGTGCCCCACCACCACGCGGCGCACGTGCACCTCGCCGGTCTTGCGGTTGACCTCGACATCGGCCACCCACGCGGCCCACGCCGCACCGAAGCCCGGCCACTTGCTGTGGATGTAGCGCGCATACGCGAAGCCCTGCCCGAAGAGGATCTCGCCGCCCTCCCCGAGCCCGCCGTCGGCGTTTTCCTGCGGTCCGGTGCGCATGCGCCAGCCGGCCTTCTGCGCGGTCGCCTGCACGAGCTCGACCGCGCGCGGATCGTCCAGGTGCCGCAGCCGGAATTGCACCGGATCGACACCCGCCGCCGTGGCGAGCTCGTCGATGTACGACTCGTGCGCGAACGAACTCGGCAGCGCCGACACGCCGCGCAGCCACGAGGCACGCACGATCGGCGCCATGTCGTTGACCTTCACGCGCAGGTTGTCGTAGCCGTAGGGCGGGCGCGCCGTGCGGTCGCCCATCTCGTAGGCCTGCGCCACCGGCTCGATGGTGCGCGTGAGCAGCAGCGCGAGCGTGGGCGCGCCGTTGGACGGGTACGAGGTTTCGAAGTCGTAGGCGGCCACGCGGCCATCAGCCATGAGTCCACCGTCGATCTCCATGAGCTGCGCGGCGCCCTTGGGCTCCCAGGCGTGCTCCTGCTCGCGCGTGAGCTGCACGCGCACCGGCACACCGACGGCGCGCGCGAGCAAGGCGGCATCGGCGGCCACGTCGTCGGCGCCGTTGCGGCCGTAGCAGCCTGCGGCTTCCATGCGGATGACGTCGACCTGCACGTCTTCCACGTCCATGAGCTTCGCCAGATCGGCGCGCAACACATGCGGATTCTGCGAGCCGGCCCAGCAGCGAAGGGCGATGCCGCCGCCATCGACCGGCTGCCACTCGGCCAGCGCGCACGAGGGCCCGATGGACGCGTGCATCTGGTACGGCCACACGTACGTGCGGTGCATCGGCTGCGCGGCCGCGGCGATGGCGCCGTCCACATCGCCTTCATCGACCAGCAGGCGCTGCGTCGAGGGGTTGTCACGCAGCGCCTGTGCAAGGTCGCCGAGGTCGGGCATGCCGGGCCACGGCTTCCACGCGACGCGCAGTTCGCGCAGCGCCTGCTCGGCGTGCTCCTCGCGTTCGGCCACGATGCCGATGAAATCGCGAATGACGACCACGGCGCGGATGCCGGGAATGTGCGCAATCGACGACTCGTCCACCGACTCGAGCGTGTTGCCGATGAACTCGCCATGGTCCGCGCCCGCATACGGCGGGCGTACCACGCGGCCATGCAGCATGCCGGGCACGCGCATGTCGTGCACGAAGACGAGGTCGCCCGCGAGCTTGGCCGGAATGTCGACGCGCGCCTGGCGCGTGCCGACGACGCGGTAGTCCGCCGGGTCCTTGGGCTGCGCCTGGGGATCGAGCCGCAGCACGGTGCGCTGGCCGGCCACGAGTTCGGCGTAGCCGACGTGGCGATCCGGCGCCTCGGCGACACGCACCACGCCGTTGTGCACCTGCAGCGCATCGGCGGCCACACCGAGCCGCTCGGCCGCGCGTGCGAGCAGCCACGCGCGCGCCTGTGCGGCGGCCAGGCGCAGCGGCTGCGCATGGATCTGGATCGACGCGCTCGCGATGGTCGCGCCCTGGTTGGGCGCGCGCGCGGTGTCGCCGAGCATCACGCGCACGCAGGGCATGCCGAGGTCGAGTTCCTCGGCCACGATCTGTCCGAGCGCGGTCTGGATGCCGGTGCCTAGATCGACATGGCCGTTGAGCGCCGAGGCGCTGCCGTCGTCCCACACGGCGAGCAGGATCTCGTCGCCCTCGATGGGGTTGCCGGCGATGAAGGCTGGCTGGCCATTGGCGGTCGGCGGCGCGGGTGGGGTCTCGCGCACCACCAGCAGAACGCCGTCGGCAGCGAGGAATTCGGCGCGCGTGCGCGGAAGATCGGCACGGCGCGTCATGGCTGCTGCCCCCTCTCCCTCTGGGAGAGGGTTGGGGTGAGGGCCGGCGACGCTTGCAAAGGCTGTGCTTGTGCGAAGGCCCCCGCCCTCACCCTGGCCCTCTCCCGCACGCGGGAGAGGGGACAACGCGGGCCGCTCATGGATGTGCCTTCGCACGCATGCGGAAAGCCGCGCGCTGCACCGCATCGAGTATTTCGATGTGCGTGCCGCAACGGCACAGATTGCCCGACAGCTCGCTGCGGATGCGCGCCTCGCTCGCGTCCGGATCGTGCGCGAGCAAGGCGGCCGCCTGCATCACCATGCCGTTGAGGCAGTAGCCGCACTGCGCGGCCTGCGCGTCTTCGAACGCGGCCTGCACCGGATGCCAGTCGCCGCGCGCGCCCAACCCCTCGAGCGTGGTGACCGCACGCCCCGCCACGCCGTGCGCGGGAATCACGCACGAGCGCGCCGCCACGCCGTCGACATGCACCGTGCACGCGCCGCACTGCCCCAGTCCGCAGCCGTACTTGGGGCCGTTCAGCCCCAGGTCGTTGCGCAGCAGGTGCAGCAGCGTCGCCTCGCGCGGCACGCCCTCGATCGATTGCGCCCGGCCGTTGACCAGCAGGTGCAGCGGCTCAGCGCCGCAACTGTCCGTCACGGGTGTACATCTCCAGGTCCACGAAGGTCGAGCCGTTGTGGTTCTTCGCGCTGTACTCGATGGGGAAGTCGCCGAAGCGCGTGCTGCCGATGCTCTCCAGCCCGGCGATGAAGCTGTCGCGCGTGAGCGTCTTGCCCGCGCGGCGCAGGCCCTCGGTCATCACGCGCGCGACGATGTAGCCCTCCAGCGCGGTGTAGCTGTCGATCTTCTCGCCGAACTCCGCGCGGTCGCGCTGGTAGTCGGCCACGATGGGCACGCGCTGCGCCGTCGGCGGCGGCACGATGCTGGCCGTGACCAGCCCCGCGAGCTTGCCGTCGAGCCGCTTGGCCGAGCCGGCCGCGTCGGTGATGCCGACCGACAGCGTGTACAGCGGCGAGCCCACGCCGTTCGCGCGGTAGTCGCGCATGAACACCTCGACCATGCGGCCGGCCATGATCATCACGACCGCGCCGGGCTTGGCCTCGGCGAGGCTGGTGGCGACCTGTTTCGCGTCTTCCGCGGTGATCGCGAGCGGCAGCGTTTTCACGACCTGCACCTTGTAGTCGGCCGCCAGTTCCTGGCAGGTGGCGAGGTTCGACTTGCCGAAGGGGCTGTCCTGGTACACCACGGCGATCGACGAAATGCCGATGGTCGAGAGGTGGCTGATGATCTTGCGCAGCTCCAGGTCGTAGCCCGCGCGCACGTGGAACAGGTAGCGGTTGACCTTGGTGCGGAACGAGCTGGTGCCCACCAGCGGCGCGAACATCGGCACACCGGCCTTCTCCGCGAGCGGCATCGCGGCTGCGAGGTTGCCGGTGGCCACGTAGCCGGTGAGCGCGAAGACCTTGTCCTCGTCGATCAGCTTCGCGGTGTTGGCGGCCGTCTTCGCCGGGTCGTAGGCATCGTCGTAAGTGACGAGTTCGATCTTGCGGCCATTGACGCCGCCCGACTTGTTGACACGGTCGAAGTACAGCTTGATGCCCGCGCGGTAGTCGATGCCGAAGTCTTTCGCCGGCCCGCTGAGCACGGCCGACTGGCCGATGCGGATGGTGGTGTCGGACACGCCGTTTTCAGCGCGTGCCGATCGAAGAAATCCGGGGCCAAGCGCCAGCGCTGCGCCGCTCGCCACCATGGCGCGCCTTGATATCGAAAGCTTCATGCGTCTTTTTCTCAGGTTGTCGTCGTTAGGGAACGTTCTTTCAGGTGGCCTGTACGTCGGCTGACTGGATGCGCTTGACGCCCTTGGCCGCCATCTGCTTCCAGGCCGCGGCGAGCGAGCCGTTGAGGTCGATGCCGCGCGTGGCGTCCTCGATCACATAGGCCTCGAAACCGGCCTTGCGCGCGTCCATCGCAGTCCATGCCACGCAGAAGTCGGTCGCCAGCCCGGTGACGAACACGGTCTTGATGCCGCGCGCCTTCAGGTAGCCGGCCAGGCCGGTGGCCGTCTTGTGGTCGGCTTCCTCGAAGGCCGAGTAGCTGTCCATGTCCTTGTGGAAGCCCTTGCGAATCACGAGTTGCGCGGTCGGCACCTTCAGGTCCTTGCCGAGCGCGGCGTCGTCCGTGCCCTGCACGCAGTGGTCGGGCCACAGCACCTGCGTGCCGTAGCTGAGCTTGGTGGTCTCGAAGGGCTTCTTGCCGCTGTAGGTGCTTGCGAACGACGCATGGCCCGCCGTGTGCCAGTCCTGCGTGACGACGATGTTCTCGAACGCCGGTGCGAGTGCGTTGATGACCGGAATCACCTCGTTGCCGCCCTTGACCGCGAGCGTGCCGCCGTCGAGAAAACAGTTCTGCACGTCGACCACGATCAACGCGGCCTTGGCGCCCGGCTTGATCTTGCCGGCCGCGAAAGCGTTGAAGCCGAAACTGCCGAGGCCGCCGGCCAGCCCGAAGGCGGCGGCGGATTTCACGAGGGTTCTGCGATGCATGGCGTGGACTCCTGGTAGGGACTGGAAGAAGAACTTGAATCAGGACAAGAGAAACTTTCCAGGAACACCACGGAACCGGCTTTGCCGGGCCGTCGGTGTTGCCCCCTGGAAGGGGGTTGGCGAAGCGACACGAAGTGCGCGAAGACTGGGGGTGAGCTTCATGCTAGACGCTCAGATAGGCACGGCGCACTTCGTCGTTGGCCGCGAGCTCGGCCATCGTCGCGTGATAGCGGATCTGCCCCTTCTCGAGCACATAGGCGCGGTCGGACACCAGCTCGGCGAAGTGCATGTTCTGCTCCGACAGCAGGATGCTCACGCCTTGCGCCTTCAATTCGAGAATCATGTTGGCCATCTGCTCGACGATCACCGGGGCCACGCCTTCGGACGGTTCGTCGAGCAGCACCAGGTAGGGGTTGCCCATGAGCGTGCGCGCGACCGTGAGCATCTGCTGCTCGCCGCCGCTCATGCGCCCGCCCGGACGGTTGGGCATCTCGCCGAGGTTGGGGAACAGCTTGAACAGCCGCTCGGGCGTCCACAGCGGCGCGTCGGTGCCGTCGGCCCAGCGGCGCGCAGGCTGCTTGCCGACCTCGAGGTTCTCCATCACCGTGAGGTCGGTGAACACGCGGCGGTCTTCGGGCACGAAGCCCAGGCCCAGTCGCGCGGCGTGGTGCGGCTCGCTCTTCGAGATGTCGTGGCCCAGGAAGCGCACCGCGCCGCGTCGTTTGGCGAGCATGCCGATCAGCGCCTTGAGCGTGGTCGACTTGCCCGCGCCGTTGCGGCCCATGAGCGCGACGACTTCGCCGCGCCGCACGTCGAGGTCGACGTCATAGAGGATCTGCGCCGCGCCGTACCAGGCGCACAGGGCCTTGGCTTGCAGCAGGGGTTCATGCGTGCTCATACGGCTTCTCCAATGGCTGCTGCTTTTTCAGCGATCTTCTCGAAGGTCTTGCCGCTGCCGAAGTACACCTCCTGCACCTTGGGATGGTCGCGGATCTCGAGCGGCTTGCCCTGCGCGATAAGGCGCCCGCGCGCCAGCACGATCATGCGGTCGGCATACGCGAACACCACGTCCATGCTGTGCTCGGTGAAGAGCACGGCCATGCCGCGCTGGATGACGAGATCCTTGGTCAGCGCCATCAGCGAGTTGCGCTCCTTGGGCGCCATGCCGGCGGTGGGCTCGTCCATCAGCAGCAGCTTGGGCGAGTTGGCCATCGCGATGGCGAGCTCGACGCGCTTCACGTCGCCGTAGGCCAGCACGCTGCAGGGCCGGTCGGCCTGCGACTTCATGCCGACCTGATCGAGCAGCGCCAGCGCTTCGTCGCGCTTGTGGTCGGCCGCGCGGCGCCACATCGAGAACAGCTTGCCGTCGTGCGACAGCAGCGCCATCTGCACGTTCTCGGCCACGGTGAGCGAGGCGAAGGTCTCGGCGATCTGGAAGGTGCGGCCCACGCCGCGGCGCCAGATGTCGCGCGGCTTGCGGCCCACGAGCTCGTGCCCGTCGAACAGGATCGAACCCTGGTCGGCCTTCAGCTGGCCGTTCACCATGTTGAAGGTGGTGGATTTGCCGGCGCCGTTCGGTCCGATCAGCGCGAGCAGCTCGCCGGCGTGCAGCTCGAAGCTGATGCCATCGACGGCCTTCACGCCGCCGAAGGACTTGCCGAGGTTCTCGACCTTGAGCAGGGGTGCATTGGAGGTGGTCATGCCTTGGCCTCCTTCGCCTCGGCCACTGTCGGTGAATCGGGCTTGGCCCGGCGCAGCACGCGGTCGGTCAGCTGCTTTGCGAAGCCCGCGATGCCCTGCGGGAACAGCAGCACGAGGAGCAGGATGATCGCGCCCAGCGTTGCGCGCCAGTAGTCGGTGTTGCGCGCCACGGTGTCGTGCAGCCAGCTGAAGGTGACGGCGCCCACCACCGGCCCCGCCAGCGTCTGGATGCCGCCCAGCAGCACCATCACCAGCCCGTCGACCGACTTGTCGACGCTGAGGCTTTCGGGCGAGATGCTGCCCTTCGAGAACGCATACAAAGACCCGGCCAAACCAGCAGCGGCACCCGCGATGACGAAAGCCGTCCACTGCATGCGCTTGACGTCGATGCCGATGGCATCTGCGCGCAGCAGCGAGTCGCGGCCCGCGCGCAGCGCGTAGCCGAAGGGCGAGAACAGCACGCGGCGGAGCATCAGGATGCCGGCGGCCGCGAGCACCAGCGTGAGCCAGTAGTAGGTGCGCTTGTCCGACAGCCACTCCGAGGGCCACACGCCCGTGAGGCCGTTGCTGCCGCCGGTGAACGAGTCCCACTGGTAGACGATGGCCCAGGTGATCTGCGCGAAGGCCAGCGTGAGCATCGCGAGGTACACACCCGACAGCCGCACCGCGAACCAGCCGTAGACGAAGGCGCCGATGGCCGCGACCAACGGCGCCACGACCAGCGCCGCTTCCATCGGCAAGCCGCTCGCGCGCACCAGCAGCGCGGCGCCGTAGGCCCCGAGGCCGAAGTAGGCGGCATGCCCGAACGAATGCATGCCGGCCGGGCCCATGATGAAGTGCAGGCTGGCAGCGAACAGCGCGGCGATCAGCAGGTCGATCAGCAGCACCGTGGTGTAGGGCGAATCGGCGGTGAGCAGCGGCATCGCCATCAGCACCACGCCCAGCGCGGCGACCAGCCACAGGTAGCCCTTGCTCGCGCGGCGCAGCGGCTCCTCGGCCATGCCCACGTAGCGGCTCGGCGCCTGCGGCCGGCCGAACAGGCCCCACGGGCGCCACACCAGCACCACGGCCATCACGACGAAGTCGACCACCAGCGTGAGCTTGGAGAAGGACACGCTGTAGCCGAAGATTTCCACCACGCCGATCCAGATGCAGACCGCCTTGATCTCCGAGATCAGCAGCGCCGCCGCATAGGCACCCGGAATGGAGCCCATGCCGCCCACCACCACGACCACGAAGGCCGCGCCGATGGTGTTGAGGTCCAGCGCGAGCGTGGCCGGCTCGCGCGGCAGCTGCAGCGCGCCACCCAGGCCCGCGAGCATCGCGCCGAGCCCGAACACCGCGGTGAACAGCCAGGCCTGGTTCACGCCCAGCGCGCTGACCATCTCGCGGTCCTGCGTGGCGGCGCGCACCAGCGTGCCCCAGCGGGTGCGCGTGAGCAGCAGCCACATGAGGCCGAGCACGACCGGGCCGACGACGATCAGGAACAGGTCATACGTGGGGAACTGCCGGCCCAGGATCTCGACCGAGCCCGACAGGCCCGGCGCGCGCGGTCCGAGCAGTTCGTCGGGGCCCCAGACATAGAGCACCGCGTCCTTGATGACCAGCACGAGCGCGAAGGTCGCCAGCAGCTGGAACAGCTCGGGCGATTTGTAGATGCGGCGCAGCAGCACCATCTCGATCAGCGCGCCGAGGATGCCGACCGCGACGGCGGACAGCACCACGGCCGGCCAGAAGGCCATGCCGCCGCCGAGCTTTTCGACCAGCGTGTAGGCCAGGTAGATGCCGACCATAAAGAAGGAGCCATGCGCGAAGTTGACGATGCGCGTGACGCCGAAGATCAGCGAAAGGCCGGCCCCCACGAGGAACAGCGACGACGCCGACGACAGCCCGGTGAGGAACTGCAGCAGCAGGGACGAGAGGCTCATGGGTGCAAGCGTTCCGAAAAGAGGGTCAGTCGGCAGTGCGCGATTTCTTCACGTCGGCGGCGCTCGGCTGGAACTTGGCGCCGTCGAAATACGTGTAGTCGACCATCACGCCCTTGCCGTTCTCGTTCTTCGTCTTGCCGACGAAGGCGCCCATGGTGGACTGGTGGTCCTCGGCGCGGTAGCTGATCTTGCCGAACGGCGTGTCGACCTGCAGGCCCTTGAACGCGGCGGTGAGCTTCGGCGTCTCGGTGCTCTTGGCCTTCTCGATGCCGGCCGCGACCGACTTGATCATGCTGTAGCCGACCACCGAGCCCAGGCGCGGATAGTCCTTGTACTTGCCGTGGTAGGCGAGGAAGAAGGCCTTGTGCTCGGGCGTCTGGATGCCGTACCAGGGGTAGCCGGTCACGATCCAGCCATTGGGCGTTTCGTCCTTCAGCGGGTCGAGGTACTCGGGCTCGCCGGTCAGCACGCTGACGACCGCGCGGTCCTTGAACAGGCCGCGCGTGTTGCCTTCGCGCACGAACTTCGACAGGTCGGCGCCGAACAGCACGTTGAAGATCGCGTCGGGCTTGGCATCGGCCAGCGCCTGCGCGACCGCGCCCGCATCGACCTTGCCGAGCGGCGGCGCCTGCTCGGCGACGAACTCGACGTCGGGCTGCGCGGCCTTCAGCAGCGTCTTGAACGCGGCTACGGCCGACTGGCCGTATTCGTAGTTGGGGTACACGACGGCCCAGCGCTTCTTCTTGAGCTTGACGGCCTCGGGCACGAGCATCGCGGCCTGCATGTAGGTACCGGGGCGCAGGCGGTAGGTGTATTCGTTGCCGCCCTGCCAGGTCATCTTGTCGGTCAGCGGCTCGCCGGCCAGGAAGAAGATCTTCTTCTGCTTGGCGAAGTCGGCCACGGCCAGGCCGGTGTTCGACAGGAAGGTGCCGGTGAGCACGTCGATTTTCTCGCGCGCCACCAGCTCCTCGGCCACGCGCACGGCGTCGCCCGGGTTGGCGTTGTCGTCGCGCGTGATGAGCTCGACCTTGCGGCCGTTGACGCCGCCCTTGGCGTTGATTTCTTCGACGGCCAGTTCCATCCCCTTCTTGTAGGGCTCGAGGAAGGCGGGCTGGGCCTTGTAGCTGTTGACCTCGCCGATCTTGATCACGCCCTGCGCATGCGCGGGAACGAGAGCAGTGGTCAGCGCGGCGAGGGCCGCGGCGCTGAAGACGTGACGCAATGGGTTCATGAGGAAAACTCCTTGGGATCGAAAGAGAAGAAAACGGCGTGAGTGGATGCGGGGCGGACGGCGGCGTTAGCGCAGACCGTCTTCGCCCTTGATTTCGCTGACCTGCAGGCCGCCGATGCGCGGCAGCGGACGGCCGCTGTCGGTGACCGCGACCGCCACCACGATCTCGTTGGCGCGCGGCGCGTCGCTCACGCGGGCTTCGATGGCGTCGAAGTGGCTGCGCACGAAGGCCGCGTCCTTATGGCCGAGCGGCACGTCGATGGCGGTGCCCAGCGTGCCCTGCTTCTTGGCCGAAGGCACGAGCGCCGCGCCCTTCTCGACCGCCGCGCGCAGCGGCGCGCCGAGCTTGGGATGCAGGATGGCCGCGGCGTGTTCGAGCTCGCCGCGCTCGCCGACGATGGCGGCCTTGCCGTAGCTCTGCGCCTGGCCGGGCTCGATGCCCAGCGCCTTCACGGCCTTCTGGCCCAGCAGCGCGCCGAGCTCTTCGCCGATGGCGATGAGTTCGTCGAGGTTCTCGCTGTAGCGCCCCGCGTAGGGGTTCTCGATCACGGCGATGGCGACGGCGCGGCGCGTGGGCGGCGTGACGTCCTGGCCCATCTCCTTGCGGGTTTCGTCGACCTGGATGACGAGCTTGCGGATGTTGGCGGTCATGTCTTGTGTTCCTTCGTGTCTCTTGTTCAGGTCAGCGCAGGCCGTCCCATTTGCTGATGTCTTTGGCAAGCAGGCCGCCGACGCGGGCGTGCACGCGGTAGCCGGTGCTCATCGCGAGGATGAAGACGATCTCGTCGGCCGCAGGCGCGCCGGGCACGCGCACTTCGATGGCGTCGAACTGGCCGCGCACGTAGCTCGCGTTGATGTTGGTCAGCGGCACGTCGAGTGCGGCACCGGGCGGCCCGACCTTCTTGGTCGAGGGCACGATGGACAGCGCATTGCCTGGCTGGCCGGTTTTCTCTTCGGCCTTGCCCGCGGTGTAGGCCGCCCGGCTGCCCTTCCAGCCGAGCAGTTCGCGCATCGCGTAGCCGCCGGGCACATGCCACAGCGCGCCGTGCTCCAGCTCGCCATCGGCGCCGACGATGGCGCCCTTGCCGTAGGTGGCGATCTGCTCCAGCGGCACGTCCATGGCGGCGTGCAGCCTGTGCGCCATGTCGACGCCCACGGGGTCGAGCAGCGCCATCATCGGCAGGATGTCGGGCTCGTAGCGGCCGGCGAAAGGATTGGTCAGCACCGCGCCGATGGCGCCACGCACCAACGGGGTGTCGGCGCGCGGTCCGAACTCGTGGTGGATGTGCTCGACATGGGTGAAGACGCGGCGTATATCGATCATGAAAAAGGACCTTGCTTTTCGTTAAGCAAATACTGAACCAACTGCTTTCGGCGGCACTGTCTGCAGCGACTTCGAGCATAAGGGCTCGACAAGTCGAAACTGCCCCTGGCAAACGAGTAGAACGGCCCAGACGAGCCCCCCTTTCTGCAGGACCTTGGCGCATATCGCGCCCGTATCGAGTGCGCTCTTGACCTGCGACGGTGCGAGCGTCGGCACGTCGACCGTGACGAGCATGTCGCCGAGGTCGCTGTCGTCCTTGCATTCGTTCGCGGGGCGGCGCGCGATGGCGTCGTCGTCGACATCGACGGCGTTGGCGATCACTGTCGCGGCAGCGTCGGCCTGTGCTGCGGTGGCGGCCAGGACCGTCACGCTGTCGGCGATGCCCAGCGAAAAGCTGCGCCCGCGCCAGCCGCTGGTGGCGACGCCGCGCACGGGCTGATCCGCGCGCAGTTCGAACTGGCCGTCGGTGGTGAGGGTGCCGCCGTGGTCGCGCCAGTCGAAGCGCGCGAGGTCGGCGAACACGCCCACGCGCGCCGACTGGCCGGGCGCGAGGTGCAGTGCGATGTCGCCGCCGTTGTTGATCCACGCGCGCTCGATGCCGGGACGGTCGTAGAACGCGATCAGCTCCTGCGCGACCGAGCCCGCGACTGCCGCCATGGGCGTGATGAACATCGGCGAGAACGCGGCGCAGGCGTCCCACATGCGCCTGGCGACCACGCCTCGCGGACGCATGTCGTCGCTCACGGGCAGGCGCAGCAGCGGCAGCTCGCGCACGAGCTCGTCGAGCACATGGACGAAGCGCGCCCACGCCGCGTCGTGCGCGGCCGCGACGGCATAGGGGTCGCCGTGCGCCTCGGCCACGATGTCGATCGGGCCGTGGTTGAAGTGCCAGCGGCTGCTGTCCAGCGCACTGCGTTGAGCGCTCATGACCGCGCGCCCCCGTCTTTCTCCCTCCCCTTCCGGGGGAGGGCTGGGGTGGGGGCACGCGGCGTATCCATCGGGCGCTCTGCCTGCCCCCATCCCAGCCTTCCCCCAAAGGGGGAAGGAGCAATACAAACGCGCCGGGCGCGAATGCTGCCGATGTTTTTCTCCCTCCCCTTCCGGGGGAGGGTTGGGGTGGGGGCACGCAGCGTATCCATCGGGCGCTCTGCCCGCCCCCATCCCAGCCTTCCCCCAGAGGGGGAAGGAGCAACACGCAAGCCGCACATCGACGCGAGCATGGATCAGCCCAGCATGGGGGCGTGGCCGAGCGGCCACGGGTTGGCGTCGTCCACCGCGAGCCATTGGCGCGCGAGCGGTGCGCCGTCTTCCTGCCACGCACCGCGCGCAAGCGCCTGCTCGAGCGAAAAGATGTGCTCCATGTGACCGCCGAGCGCGGCGTAGTCGTCGCGCCGCATGCTGAATTCGATGGGCGCGACGATGGCGGGCGTGGGCACGGTGCCGAAGCTGTTGTCGGGCATACGCATGACGTCGGCCATCACGGTGATGCCGCCGCCGGGCCACACATAGGCCGGCGCGCCGCCGCAGGTGACGTTGACCAGCGCGCGCTTGATCGCCCGCGTGAGCAGCACCGGGTTTTCGGTGACGCCCGCGCGCAAGCTGCCGCCAGCGCCGCCGAGGAACAGCACGGTGCACAGCGAAGGCTCGCAGTTCTCGCCGATGCGATCGACGATGCGTCTCACCTCGGGCGGCATCGGCTGCTCGACGGGCTTCAGCGCGTCGTCGAGCACATACCACTGCGCGTGCTCGCCGGTGGTCGAGGTCATCAGCAGGCGCAGGCCGGGCCGCGCCACGCCCTCCTCCCAGCCCTCGATGATCGCGAGCGGATCGGCGATGTCGGTGCCGCCCCAGCCGTTGCCCGGGTTCGCCACCTGGAAGTAGCGCCCCGGCGTCGACTTGCGCCCCAGCATCTGGATGCCCGAGGGCGCCATGTCGAGGCAGCGCCCGGCCTGGTGCTCGGTGAGCACGCCGGTGATGTGGTCATCGACCACCACCACCTCGTCGGCCACGCCCGCGAACTGGCGCGCGAAGATGCCCACAGCCGCCGAGCCGCAGCCCACGCGCATGCGCTGCTCTTCCACGCCGTTGACGATGGGCGCCTTGCCGGCCTGGATCACGAGGGTGGAGCCGCCGTCGATGGTGCACTCCACGGCCTTCTTGTTGCCCAGCAGCTGCATCAGCTCGGCCGTCATGCGGCCTTCCTTCTTGCTGCCGCCGGTGAGGTGGTGCACGCCGCCCAGCGACAGCATCTGCGAGCCGTATTCGGCCGTGGTGACGTGGCCCACGACCTCGCCGCGGTAGCGCACGTTGGCCTGCTCGGAGCCGAGGAAGCGGTCGGTATCGATCTTCACCTTGAAGCTGCAGTAGCTGAAGATGCCTTCGGTGACGACGGTGACCATGTCGACGCCCTGGGCTTTCGAGGCCACGATGAAGGGGGCCGGCTTGTAGTCGGGGTAAGTGGTGGACGAGCCCACGCCAGTGACGAAGACTTCGTCGGCGTGCAGCAGGTCGCCGTTCCAGTCGGGGGCCTGCGCCGTGGCGGGCTCGGCGCCCGGGCGATCGAAAGGCACCAGCGCCGGCGCTTCGCTCTCGATCGTTCGGCGCAGCAGCACCACCGGATCGACGCGCACCAGCACGCCGTCGCGGTTGGCGTAGCGGTCGCAGGCGCCGGTGCGGCCGTCGGAGATCTGGCACAACACCGGGCAGGCGTTGCACTCGACCTTGGCCGTGCTCATGCGCTCGTTGCGCGGCGGCGCCTTGCCGAAGGCGCCGCTGCCGGCTTCGGCCACCACGGGCATGTCCATGCCGGGGAGGCCATCTGTCTTGGTGTGTTCTGTCATCGGGGCGATCTCGTGGGCGTTTCGGTGATGGCGAGGGGCAAATCCTGGCTGCCGGGGTTTGCAACAAACGTGCCGTCAGCCCGCTTGTGCACCGACTTCCGTTTGTGTAGCATTCCCTACACTTTCATGTTGCGTTCACTACATTCGCAGTCAATGTAGCAAACGGGCCCGATGCTTGCAATGGTGTTTTCTCGCGCTGTCCGCCGGGGTTTTTCCGACCAACGACAATGGAGGGTTCGCAGCCGGCCGGCGGCGGCATGCCCCAAGGGCGTGCATCCCGGCCCAGCCACCTTCCACTGTTCCAACCAACTCTTGAGTTCCGTATGAGTGCATTCAGCGAAGAACGCGTCCTGAGCGTCCACCACTGGACAGACCGCCTGTTCACCTTCACCACCACGCGCGACCCGGCGCTGCGCTTCTCGAACGGTCATTTCACGATGATCGGCCTGAAGGTCAACAACAAGCCCCTGCTGCGCGCCTACAGCATCGTGAGCCCGAACTACGAGGAACATCTCGAGTTCCTGAGCATCAAGGTGGAAGAAGGCCCGCTCACCTCGAAGCTGCAGCACATCCAGGTGGGCGACACCGTCATCGTGGGCCGCAAGCCCACCGGCACGCTGCTGATCGACTACACGCTGCCGGCCAAGCGCCTGTACCTGTTCGGCACCGGCACCGGCCTGGCACCGTTCATGAGCATCATCCGCGACCCGGACACCTACGAGAAGTTCGAGCAGGTCATCCTGGTGCACGGCGTGCGCCAGGTCGACGAGCTGGCCTACCACGACCTCGTGATCGACCACCTGCCCAAGCACGAGTTCCTGGGCGAGATGGTTGCCAAGCAGCTGCTCTACTACCCGACGGTCACGCGCGAGGAGTTCCGCAACCAGGGCCGCATCACCGACCTGATCGAGAGCAACAAGCTCACCGACGACCTCGGCCTGCCCCCGCTCAACGTCGAGGAAGACCGCGTCATGCTGTGCGGCAGCCCCGGTCTGCTGGTCGACCTGAAGCACATCCTGGAAAAGCGCGGCTTCAAGGAAGGCAACACGAGCACGCCGGGCGACTTCGTCGTAGAGCGCGCGTTCGCCGAAAAATAAGCAGGGCGCCGCGCGCAATGGCCGACAACCGCACCGCCGCCAAGCCCCAGCGCCGCACCGGCGTGCGCGAGGCCGCGGCGCAGGCCACGCGCGACAGCATCCTGAAATCGGCGACCAAGGTGTTCGCCAGGTACGGCTACGACGGCGGCAGCGTGGAGAAGATCTCCAAGGCCGCGAAGTCGTACGACCGGATGATCTACTACTACTTCGGCAGCAAGGAAGGCCTGTTCATCGCGGTGCTCGAGGGCATCTACCAGCGCATGGACGACGCCGAGGCCGCCATTGCGCTCGACGCCTCCCGGCCGGTGGAGGCGCTCACCGAAGTGATCCGCTTCGTGCTGGGCTACTACCGCAAGAACCCCGAGTTCGTCACGCTGCTGAACACCGAGAACCTGCACAAGGGGCGGCACATTTCGAAGTCGCTGCGCGCGCGCGAGTATTCGTCGCGGGCGGTGGCGATCATTGCGGAGATCCTCGCCAGCGGCGCGGCGCAGGGCCTGTTCCGCAAGGACCTCGTAGCGCGCGATATCTACCTGCTGATCGCGTCCACCGGCTATTTCTACACCTCCAACCGGCACACGCTCACCGCCTTCCTCGGCGAGCCGATGGAGTCGCCGGAGGCCGTCGCGCACTGGGAAGACTTCGTGATCGAGACGCTGCTGCGCACCGTGCGCGCAGACGAGCCGCAAGACAACACATCACCCCACGAGGACACATCGAAATGGCAGAAATCGCAGCCGGCGGCAAGTCGGGCAAGGTCGTCATCAAGAACATAGGGCTGCTGCTCTCGGGCGACATCGACAAGCCCATCCTCGACGCCGACACCATCGTGGTGAACGACGGCCTGATCGTGGCGGTCGGCAAGGAAAAAGACTGCGACCTCGAAGGCGCGCAGACCGTGATCGACGCACGCAAGACCTGCGTGGCGCCCGGCCTGATCGACAGCCACGTGCATCCGGTGTTCGGCGACTGGACGCCGCGCCAGGGTCAGCTCGGCTGGATCGACTCGACCATGCACGGCGGCGTGACGACGATGATTTCCGCCGGCGAGGTGCACCTGCCCGGCCGCCCCAAGGACATCGTCGGACTGAAGGCATTGGCCATCACCGCGCAACGCGCCTTCGACAACTTCCGCCCCGGCGGCGTGAAGGTGCTGGCCGGTGCACCCGTCATCGAGAAAGGCATGGTCGAGAGCGACTTCAAGGAACTCGCCGAGGCCGGCGTGGGCCTGCTCGGCGAAGTGGGACTGGGCTCGGTCAAGGCCGGCTACGAAGCCAAGGAGATGGTGGCCTGGGCGCGCAAGTACGGCATCCAGAGCACCATCCACACGGGCGGCCCGTCGATCCCGGGCTCGGGCCTGATCGACAAGGACGTGGTGCTCGAGGCCGACGCCGACATCATCGGCCACATCAACGGCGGCCACACCTCGCTGCCCGAGGCGCATGTGTGCGAGCTGTGCGAGAAGAGTTCGCGCGCCATCGAGATCGTGCACAACGGCAACGAGAAGGTGGCCATCGCGGCGGCCAAAGCGGCGCTGGAGCTGAAGTGCCCGCACCGCGTGATCCTCGGCACCGACGGGCCCGCGGGCTCGGGCGTGCAGCCGCTGGGCATCCTGCGCATGGTGGCGATGCTGTCGTCCATTGCGAACATCCCGGCCGAGCTGGTGTTCTGCTTCGCCACGGGCAACACGGCGAAGATCCGCAAGCTCAACTGCGGGCTGGTCGAGGTGGGCCGCGACGCCGACTTCGTCTTCATGGATCGCGCGCAGCATTCGCCGGCACCGGGCCTGCTCGAAAGCGTTCAGCTCGGCGACATTCCGGGCGTAGGCATGGTGATGATCGACGGCATCGTGCGCTGCGGCCGCAGCCGCAACACGCCGCCTGCGACCGAGATTCCGGTCGTCGTTTCCGGCGCGCACTGAGCGCGCCGTGCCAGCGGCTTCAGCCGCCGCGGTGCGAGCGAAAGACCAGGTAGCGCGCCGACAGAAAGTTGGCGCTCATGCCGGCGAGGCTGCCCAGCGCCACGCCCAGGGCCGCGGCCCAGCGCCCTTCGACCCAGTGCAGCGTCAGCACGTAGGCGCCATAGTTCAGCACCGCGCCGGCGGCCATGGTCGCCAGGTAGCCCAGGTATTCGCGCCAGAGGGAACGGCCAGCCGCTGCGCTGGCCGCGAAGGTGTAGCGGCGGTTGAAGGCCCAGGTGGTGGTCGCCGCCGCGAGGAACGACACCACGCGCGCCGCATACCAGCCCAGCAGCGGCGCCAGCAGGTACAGCACGACCACGTCGACCACGAGCCCGATCACGCCGACGGCGGCGAACGAGAGGAACTCGCGTCCGATCTTCATCGCGAGGCGCGTGAAGCGCGGGTCGCCTGCTCGCGCACGCCCGGAATCGCGAGATAGCGCAGCCGCTTGGCCTCCCGCCGCCCCAGCGTGATGGCCTGCATGACGACGCCGCACACGAAGGACAGCATGGCCGCCAGCATCGCGCCCGTGGCCAGCACCGCCGTGGGGAGCCGGGGCACCAGGCCGGTGTGCATGTAGGTCATGACGAGCGGCAGGACCAGCGCGATCGACATCAGCACGAGCAGTCCCCCGATGATCGAGAAGAACTGCAGCGGCCGCTCGCTCACGAACAGCTTGCAGATGGTCTTCAGGATGCGCCAGCCGTCGCGGTAGGTCGAGAGCTTGCTGACCGAGCCTTCGGGGCGCGTGCTGTAGGCGGTGCCTTCCTCCGCATAGGGCATGCGCAGTTCGAGCGCGTGCACGGTGAGCTCGGTCTCGGTCTCGAAGCCCCGCGACAGCGCCGGGAACGACTTGGCATAGCGCCGCGAGAACACGCGGTAGCCCGAGAGCATGTCGCTGAGGCCACCTCCGAACAGCTGCGCCACGGCGCCCGTGAGCATGCGGTTGCCGAGGCGGTGGCCGGTGCGGTAGGTGTGCGCGTCCTGGCCGTCGTCCACGCGGCTGCCGACCACCATGTCGAGGTTGTCGTTCACCAGCCGGTCGATGAGCCGGCGCGCGGCGCCGGCGTCGTAGGTGGCGTCGCCGTCGACCATCACGTACACGTCGGCCTCGACGTCGGCGAACATGCGCCGCACCACGTTGCCCTTGCCGCGCAGGGCCACGTGCGTGACGATGGCGCCGGCCGCGCGCGCCACGGCGGCCGTGTCGTCGCTGGAGTTGTTGTCGAAGACGTGGATCTCGGCCTCGGGCAGCGCGGCGCGAAAGCCCTCGACTACCTGGGCGATGGCCAGCGCCTCGTTGTAGCAGGGGATGACCGCGGCAATGCGCAGGCCGGCGTTGCCTGGAATGGCGGGGGAAACGGTGTAGCTCATGGTGCGGCGGGAAGGATACGGTAGACCCGGCTGCCGTCTTTCTCGTACTCCACGGCGAAGTACTTGTCGAAATCGATGCGCGCGCTGAACACGGGCACCACGGAGTCCGGCAGGACCACGGCGGTGAAGCCCATGTCGCCGAGCTTGCGCGCGAGATCGCCGCCCGACAGGCGCCCGAAGTCGGTGTAGCGCCACGGCCCGAGCGTGTCGCCCCAGATGGGGTTGGGGCCGTAGTAGATCGCCTCGTTCAGCGCGATCTGGTAGACGCGGCCTGTGGTGTTGCGGCGCAGGTAGTCCATCACGGCATAGCCCGGCACGTGCCGGCGCAGCACGGCCTCGCGGGCCTCGGGCGTGATCGAAACCATCGCGACCTTGGCGGCGGTCTGGCGCACCGAGACGGCGGCCAGCACGGCCAGCAGCAGCACGGCCACCCAGTCGCCCATGCGAGCCGGCGTGCGCCGCGTGACGGGAGCGGGCGGTGCGTCCTGCGCCGTGTTCCTGGCGCCGAACATGCGGCGAACGCCCGAGACGATCCAGCCGAACAGCACCTGCCAGCCGATCGCCGCGACCGCGGCCAGCAGCGGGAACGAGGCCGTCAGGTAGCGCGGATAGCGCGAGGTCACGACCCAGACGGCCACCGAATACAGGCAGAACCAGCCGGCTGCGCGCACCGCCGCGGAACGCTTCCACCACACGCTGAACGGAGCAAAGAACACGGACCAGATCAGCGCGTTGGGCAGCTCGGCATGCACGCGCACGTCGGCCACCTGCTGTACGTAGTCGGCCGGCGTCCACTCGGTGAAGCCGAACACGCGCGCGCCGATGGGGTTGAACGGGTCGCCCGTCATGATGGCGTTGCGCGCATACCAGTACACGCACGGGACCAGGAAGCAGGCGAACACCAGCGCCCAGGCCCGGGGTCGGCGCTCGTGCCGGATGACGAACACCGCCACCAGCGGCAGGAAGATCAGCGCCTGGTACTTCGAGCCCGCGGCCACGCCGAGGCAGAACGCGGCCACGCCGAGCCAGCGCATGCCGCCGTGCACGGGCTCCGATTCGCGCCACCACCACAGCGCCACGCAGGCCGACAGCACGAACAGCGCCACGCCCATGTCGATCAGCGCGTTGGAGTAATCGCCGAGCCCCAGCCAGATGGCCGCGCCGATGCAGGCGGTGAGCCGGTTGGCGTGCAGGATGCCCAGGCGATAGACCATCACCACCGACAGCGCACCCGCCAGCGCATTGAGGAAATGCGGCAGCACGTCGTCGCCGAGCTGCAGCGCGGCGGCGTAGAGCAGGTTGTAGTTGTACGGGAACCAGGGGTAGCGCAGCCAGTCGTGGATGCCCAGCGAGCCCTGCTGTGCGACCTGGCGCGCGTACGGCAGGTGGTACATCAGTTCGTCGAAGGCGATCGGCGGCGCGAGCGGCGCCACCAGCGCGGGCAGCGCGACCAGGGCCAGCGCAATCAGCGCGATGCGCTCGACGTAGGTCCACGGCGCGGCGGGTTCGTTCGCGCGCAAGGCGCGCCGCTCGCGCAGCCACGACGGAAGCTGGAGCGCAGCGGCCACCACGCCTGCCACAACGAGCGCCACGGTCGCGCCGGCCTTGAAAGCACCGAAGATGGCCAGCGCCTGGAAGGCGCAGATGTACAGGCCGACCCCGAGCGCGACGGCCATGGCCGCTTCGAGAACCGCATCTCGGCGCGGCGGCGGGGCCAGGCGGCCCAGCAGCGCGCGGCCGAAGCCCCAGCAGCCGATCACGAAGATCGACAAGGCCGCGTAATGCGCGGCTGCAAACATCAGCTTCTGAATAACAACTCCCGGTGCCGGGCGGCCGCGCCGGCCGGCAGGTTCAAAGATTGGGCGCCAGCAGACGCTCGAGATAGGACTCGCTCTCCTTGCGCCGCGCGGCCTGGTCCTGCAACTGGTCGTGACCGATCTTGCCGACGTTGAAGTACGTCGAATCGGGGTGACTCAGGTAGAAACCACTGACACTGGCGGCGGGCATCATAGCGAGGCTTTCCGTCAGGGTCATGCCAATGTCCGCGCAACCCAGAAGGTCGAACATCGGGCCCTTTACGCTGTGGTCCGGGCAGGCCGGGTAGCCGGGCGCGGGGCGGATGCCGCGGTATTTCTCCGCGATCATGTCGTCGTTGCTCAGGCTCTCGTCGCTGGCGTAGCCCCAGAGGTCGGTGCGCACGCGGTGGTGCAGCGATTCGGCGAAGGCCTCGGCCAATCGGTCGGCCAAAGCCTTGAGCATGATGGCGGAGTAGTCGTCGAGGTCGTCGACGAAGTACTTCTCTTTTTTCTCGACACCCAGGCCGGCGGTGACGGCGAACATGCCGACATAGTCCTTCACGCCGCTGTCCTTCGGCGCCACGAAGTCGGCGAGGCAGCGGCTCGGGCGCATCACGCCGTCGATCACCTGCTTCTCGGTCTGCTGGCGCATGCCGTACCAGGTGAGCGCGACTTCGCTGCGCGTCTCGTCGGTGTAGAGCTCGATGTCGTCGTCGTTCACCGTGTTGGCGGGCCAGAAGCCGACCACGCCGCTGGCGCTGAGCCAGCGGCCTTCGATCAGGCGCTTGAGCATGCGCTGGCCGTCGGCGTACACGCGCACGGCCTCGGTGCCGACGATCTCGTCCTTCAGGATGGCCGGGAACGGGCCGGCCAGGTCCCAGGTCTGGAAGAACGGGCCCCAGTCGATGTACTTGGCGAGCTCGGTCAGGTCGAAGTTCTTGAACACGCGCCGGCCAACGAACTTGGGCACCGGCGGCAGGTAGTTCGCGAAATCGACGGGCGTCTTGTTGGCGCGCGCCTTCGCGAGCGGCCACATCGGCACCTGCTTCTTGTTGGCGTGCTGCTGGCGCACCTTGTCGTAGTCGGCGTTGATCTCGTCGATGTACGCGGTGGCCTGGTCGCTCAAGAGCGACTGCGCCACGCTCACGCTGCGCGAGGCGTCGGGCACGTAGACCACGGGGCCTTCGTAGTGCGGCGCGATCTTCACGGCCGTGTGCACGCGGCTGGTGGTGGCACCGCCGATGAGCAGCGGGATCTTCCTGATGCGGAAGTGGTCGTCCTTCTGCATCTCGCCGGCCACGTACTGCATCTCTTCGAGGCTCGGCGTGATCAGCCCCGACAGGCCCACGATGTCCGCGCCCTCGACCTTCGCCTTCGCAAGAATTTCGTGGCACGGGACCATCACGCCCATGTTCACCACTTCGAAGTTGTTGCACTGGAGCACGACGGTCACGATGTTCTTGCCGATGTCGTGCACGTCGCCCTTCACGGTGGCGATGATGATCTTGCCCTTGGTGCGCACGTCGCGGCCCGCGGCCTCGTCCTGGCGCTTTTCTTCCTCGATGTAGGGAATGAGGTGGGCCACGGCCGACTTCATGACGCGGGCGGACTTCACCACCTGCGGCAGGAACATCTTGCCCTGGCCGAACAGGTCGCCCACGATGTTCATGCCGTCCATCAGCGGCCCTTCGATCACGTGCAGCGGGCGGCCGCCCTTGGCCAGAATGGCCTGATAGGCCTCCTCGGTGTCTTCGACGATGAAGTCTGTGATGCCGTGCACCATCGCGTGCGACAGGCGCTGGTTGACCGGCACCGGGTTCTCCGGCGTGCCGCGCCATTCGAGCTTTTTGCTGTCGTCTTTCGCACCGCTCTTGGCGGTCTCGGCCACCTCGACGAGGCGCTCGCCGGCGTCGGAACGGCGGTTCAGCACCACGTCCTCGACGCGCTCGCGCAGCTCCGGTTCGAGGTCGTCGTACACGCCGACCATGCCGGCGTTGACGATGCCCATGTCCATGCCCGCCTGGATCGCGTGGTACAGGAACACGGTGTGGATGGCCTCGCGCACCGGGTCGTTGCCGCGGAAGCTGAAGCTCACGTTGCTCACGCCGCCCGAGACCTTGGCGCCGGGCAGGTTCTGCTTGATCCAGCGCACGGCGTTGATGAAGTCGACCGCGTAGTTGTCGTGCTCCTCGATGCCGGTGGCAATCGCGAAGATATTGGGGTCGAAGATGATGTCCTCGGGCGGGAAGCCCACCTCGTCCACCAGGATGCGGTAGGCGCGCTCGCAGATCTCGATCTTGCGTTCGTAGGTGTCGGCCTGGCCCTTCTCGTCGAAGGCCATGACCACGGCGGCGGCGCCGTAGCGCTTCACGAGCTTGGCCTCGTGCTTGAACTTGTCGACCCCCTCCTTCATGGAGATGGAGTTGACGATGCCCTTGCCCTGGATGCAGCGCAGGCCGGCCTCGATGACCTCCCACTTCGAGCTGTCGACCATCACCGGCACGCGCGCGATGTCGGGCTCGCTGGCGATGAGGTTGAGGAAGCGCACCATCGCCGCCTTGCTGTCGAGCATGGCCTCGTCCATGTTGATGTCGATCACCTGCGCGCCGTTCTCGACCTGCTGGCGCGCCACGGCCAGGGCTTCTTCGAACTGGCCGTTCAGGATCATCCGCGCGAAGGCCTTGGAGCCGGTGACGTTGGTGCGCTCGCCGATGTTGACGAACAGCGTGCCTTCGCCGATGGCGACCGGTTCGAGGCCGGACAGCTTCATGGGCGGGGGGACAACGGGGGCGGAATCGAGGGTAGCTGGAGCGGAAATCTGGGACATGGCCTCACCTGCGGAAGAGTCGGACAGGCGAGCGTCGTTGTCGCCCCAAGCCTGACGGCCGGCCTGCGAGGCCCACCGCTGCAACGCTCCTTGGGAAGTGGTGCATTTTAGGTCGATTCGAAATCCGCCGGGGGAAAACCCCAGTTTCCATTCCCGCCTCCATCCACAGAATGCGGCCACCGTTTCTGAACGAACGTTCGTTTTTTTAACCAGCGCGAAAGCGACGAAAGGGAAAGCCGGATGATCAAGAAGTGGAACGCGGCCCTGTGCTGCGGACTCGCGGCCGCAGCGGCCTGGATGGCGCCTGCGGCCCGCGCGGCCGACAGCGGCGCCTCGACCCTGGTGACGGCCCGCGTGCAGTCTGCCGAGGCGAAGACGAAATACCCCATCGTGCTGGTCCACGGCCTGCTCGGCTTCGACAACCTGCTGGGCGTCGACTACTTCTACGGCATTCCCGACACGCTGGCCGGCGCGGGCGCCCGGGTCTACGTGGCCCAGGTGTCGGGCACCAACACCTCGGAAATCCGCGGCGAGCAGCTGCTGCAGGAGCTCAAGACCATCCGCGCGATGGAAAACGACCCGGCGCTCAAGTTCAACCTGATCGGCCATTCGCAGGGCGCGCCCACGGTGCGCTACGTGGCGGCGGTGGCTCCCGACATGGTCGCCTCGGTCACCTCGGTGGGCGGCGCCAACGGCGGCTCCAAGGTGGCCGACCTGCTGGCGAAACTGCCCGAGGGCGGCATTGCCCAGACCGCGGTGGTGACGGCCGTGGGCCTGCTGACGAACGTGATCGGCGTCCTCTCGGGCAAGGACCCGGGCCAGCTGCCCGAGGTGCCGCTGAACGCCCTGGCCTCGCTGACCACCGCGGGCGGTGCGGCCTTCGACGCCAAGTTCCCGCAGGGCCGGCCCGCGCCGGGCGCATCGTGCGACGTGAAGAGCGGCGCGGCCGTGGTCGGCGGCGTGCGCTACTACTCGTGGTCGGGCGTGTCCACGGGCTTCAACCTGTTCGACCCGAGCGATGCCCCGCTGTCGGCGCTGGGCACGCTCGCCTTCTCCGGTGAGGCCAACGACGGGCTGCTCGCGACCTGCACCACCCGCCTGGGCACGCACCTGGGCGACTACCGGCAGAACCACCTCGACGAGGTCAACCAGGTGCTCGGCAACACCTACGGCAGCCAGTTCCCGTACTACGAGAAGAAGGTGCCGGCGATCTTCAAGGAACAGGCCGCGCGGCTGAAGAGCGCGGGGCTCTGAGGGCCTTGGCCGTGCACGCACGCTGGACGCTGTGGGCCGCGGGCGGCGCGGCGCTGCTCGCGGTAGCGGTTGCCTTTTTCGCGGCCGGCCCCGGCGCGGCCGACCTTCCGGCCGCCGGATCGGACACGATGGCGACGGCCACGGGCCCGGGCCCCGAGCCCGGGCCGTTCGCAGCCTCGGCGGCGCCGGATGCCCTGCTCGACAGTTCCCTGATTTCCATCTTCGACCAGGTGCTCCTCGAAGCGCAGGCCGACAGCAAGGCCACGCTGATGGCCCGTGCGCCCGCCCTGCTCGCCCGGTACCTGCGCGAAGACTGGCGGGTGCGCGCCCTTGGCCTGCTGGAGCGGTACGTCGACCTGGAAGAGGCCCTGCGCGCAATGCCGCCACCCGCCCCCGGCGACCCTACTCAGCTGCGCCTCAGCCTGGAGGCGCGCGAGGCGCTGCGCCGCCGGTATTTCAGGCCCGAGGAAATCGAAGGCCTGTTCGGCGACCAGATCCGGCAGGACCGCTTCATGGTGGAAAAGCTGGAAGCACTTGCCAACACCGCGCTGACACCCGAGCAGCGCACCGCCGCGCTCGCGCGCAGCGAGCAGGCCTGGCTCTCGCCGGAACAGCGCGAGGTGCGCCGCGACGCAGTGGCGCATGCCGACGTGATGCGCCAGACCGAGGCGCTGGAGGCGCGCGGCGCGAGCCCCCAGGAGCGCTTTGCCGAGCGCAGCGAGGCCTATGGCCCTGAAGTGGCGCGCAGCCTGGCGGCGCTCGACCAGGAAAACCGGGACTGGAATGCCCGCCTCGACCGCTACGCCGGCGCCTCCGAAGCCGATCGAGCCCAGTTGCGCGAGACGCTGTTCAACGACACCGAGCGACTTCGCCTGAGCGGCGCCCTGGCGATGCGCGCCGCCAGCACACAGAGACCAGCGAATAAGTAAGCGCAGGCTTACGCAGGCTGCGCTTCACCCATCGCCGAGGTCGGCAGGCCGAACACGCGATCGAAGGCCCAGTTGAAGACGAAGGTGTAGACCAGGAAGAACACCACCAGCCCCAGGTCCATCACCAGCGCCTGCCACAGCGACACGCCCAGGCCCCAGGCGAACATCGGCACCAGGAAGGCGATCAGCCCGCCCTCGAAGCCGATGGCGTGGGCGACGCGGCGGCGCACGCTACGCCCGCGCACGGCCTGGCGCGATTCCCAGCGTTCGAAGAGCGCGTTGAAGACCAGGTTCCAGATCACCGCGATGACCGAGGCGGCCACCGCCAGCACGCCCGAATGGCCCAGGCCGGCGTCCGTCATCAAGGCCAGCCCGGCGCTGGCGGCGACGATGGCGATGCCTTCGTAAAGGGTGATGTAGACGATGCGACGCTGAATGCCCTGCATGACGCTTCTCTCCTGGTTTGTTGGCTGCGATGTCTGGACTTTATGTGTCACTCGCTGATATAAAAAGTTAACTTGTTTCAGTTTTATTGATAGATCGAGCGCCATGGCCTTCTCCAGCGACAACATCGAGGTCTTCCTGGCCGTGATCGACCACGGCTCCTTCTCTGCCGCGGCGCGGGCGCTGCGCAAGGTGCCATCGGCGGTCAGCATGGCCATCGCCAACCTCGAGGCCGAACTCGCCCTACCGCTGTTCGACCGCAGCGGCCGCGAGCCCCAGCCCACGGCCGCGGCACGTTCGCTGGAGCCTCAGGCGCGGCTGCTGGCGGCACAACTCGGGCAGCTCCAGGTGCAGGCGCTGGCGCTGACCCAGGGGCTGGAAGACCGGCTCACGCTGGCCATCGCGCCCGAACTGCTGGCCGCGCCGTGGAGCGGCCCGCTGGCCGAACTGGCACGCGAACACCCGCTGCTGCAGGTGGAGGTGCTGGCGGCCCCGCAAGCCGATGCATTGGCGCTGCTGCATAGCGGTCGCGCGCAGCTGGCGCTGGTGTTCGAGCGCCCGAGCCTCGACGGCCGCGAAGGCTTCCAGGAAGTCGGCAGCGACCTGATGGTGGCCGTGATGGCGCCCGACCACCCCGTGCTGCTCGCGGCGCCGGGCGGCCGGCTGCGTGAGGAGCATCTGACGAACACCCGGCAGATCGTCGTGGCTGGCCGCGACCTCGCCAACAGCGATCCGCGCTTCGTGTTCGCGCGCCACGTCTGGCGCACCGACAACGCGCTGGCCGCGCTGAGCCTGATCACCGCCGGGCTGGGCTGGGGCTGGCTGCCGCGCAATTTCGCGCGGCCGCACGTGGCGGCCGGGGCGCTGGTCGAGATTCCGTTCGAGAACCTCAGCAACGGGCTGGACCTGTGGGTGGACGTCGTGTGGTCACGTGAGCGCCCACTTGGGCTGGGAGCCCAGCGCTTCGTGGCACTGATAGGGAAAGACCGGGTAGCCCCCGGCCAGTGCAGCCCCAAAACCGGCGGAATCTAGCTGCCGGTCTCTTCAGCGGTCGTGGCCGCGGCCGCCGCCATGGCCACCGCCATGACCACGCTCGTGCCCGTCGCCATGGCCACCCCCGCCGTGACCGCCGCCGCCCCCGTGCGGTCGTCCGCCGCCGCCGCCGGGATGCGAATGCGGCATGCCAGGCACCGGCGCCGGGCGGAAGCTCGGCTGCGGCCGCGGCGGCCTGATGCCGGGGTCCGGCGGCGGACGGAATCCAGGGCCCGATGGCCGGAACCCGGGGCCAGGCTGCCAGGGACGCGGCTGCCACGCCGGCCTGACTGGCGGCGGCGGACGCCAGCCCGCCACGGGCGGCGGTGGGCGGCCGCCCCACCAGCGCCGCTCGCCGTACCACGGCCGGTCGCGGTAGTAGCTGGCCCAGTAGCTGCCGATCGCGAAGCTGATGATCGGCACGCCGATCACCGCGCCGTAGGCCGCCAGCGGCACGCGCTGCTCCTGGTAGGCGTAGTCGAGGCTGCGCGCCCACACCCAGCCGCGCCCTCCGTCGGGCAGCACCACGTCGCACCAGCCGTAGCCGCTGGTGCAGCCGATCACGTCGAGCGGCTGGCCGGGCCCGAGCCGCGCCACCAGCGGATAGTCGCCCGAGGGGCCGGCACGCAGGTTGACCGTGCCGCGCGTGAAGGCCTGCTGCGCCGCGGCCGCAAGCGGCAGGATCAGGGCAAGCGCGCCGATGCCGATCCAGCGTGGGGCGAGTGTGTTCATGGCGGGCTCCTGTTCCTGTGCCAGCCAGCCTAGGCCGGGGCAGGAGCGCCTGTCAATCGGCCGGAGGCGCGATCAGGCAGCCTCGCGGTAGAAGCCCGCGTTGTGGCTGCCCAGTGCGCGGCCCGCGACCGGCGCAACCGCCTTGCCGATGGCCGCGATGTGGTCCGGCGTGGTGCCGCAGCAGCCGCCCACGATGTTCACCAGCCCTTCGGCCGCGAACTCGTGCAGCAGGCGCGAGGTGACGTCGGGCGTCTCGTCGAAGCCGGTTTCGCTCATCGGATTGGGCAGGCCCGCGTTCGGATAGCAGCTGATGAAGGTGTCGCCCGCCACCTTCGACAGTTCCTGAATGTACGGCCGCATCAGCGCCGCGCCCAGCGCGCAGTTCAGGCCGATGGCCAGCGGCTGCGCGTGGCGCACGCTGTGCCAGAAGGCGGTGACGGTCTGCCCGCTGAGGATGCGGCCGGAGGCATCGGTCACCGTGCCGCTGATGATCAGCGGCAGGCGCTGGCCGCTGTTGTCGAAATACTCGTCGACCGCGAACAGCGCGGCCTTGGCGTTGAGCGTGTCGAAGATGGTCTCGACCAGGATCACGTCGGCGCCGCCCTCGACCAGCGCTTCGGTCTGCTCGTAGTAGGCCGCGCGCAGTGCTTCGAAATCGACGTTGCGCGCGCCCGGGTCGTTCACGTCGGGGCTGATGCTCGCCGTCTTGGGCGTCGGGCCGAGGGCCCCGGCCACGAAGCGCGGCTTGTCCGGCGTGCTGAACTTGTCGCAGGCCGCGCGCGCCAGCCTGGCGGATTCGAGGTTCATCTCGCGCGCGAGGTGGGCCATCTTGTAGTCCTCCTGCGCGATGGTGGTCGCACCGAAGGTGTTGGTCTCGATCAGGTCGGCGCCGGCCGCGAGGTAGCCCTCGTGGATGTCGCGGATCACGTCGGGGCGCGTGAGCGAGAGCAGTTCGTTGTTGCCCTTCACGTCGCGCTCGAAGTCCTTGAAGCGCTCCCCGCGGTACTGCGCCTCGGTGAGCTTGAAGCGCTGGATCATCGTGCCCATGGCACCGTCGAGGATGGCGATGCGCTTGGCGAGGATGCCGGGCAGTGCCTGGCCGCGGGTGTAGGTGAGGGGCTTCGTCATTCCCGCGATTGTAAAAACCCCGGCCTGGCCCGGCTCCCGGGCGGGTCTTGGCGGGCTCGGGCCCTAGTCCGACCCGCCCGCAATCTCCGTCAGCGCCTGCACGAAGCGCGCGTTCTCCTCGTCGGTGCCCACAGACACCCGGATGAAGGTCTCGAAGCCCGGCTCCTTCCAGGGCTTGACGATGATCCCGCGCGCCAGCAGCGCCTCGTTGACCGGCCCGTTCGGCCGTGCGAGGTCGAGGAACAGGAAGTTGGCCGCCGAGGGCGCGATGCGCAGGCCCGGAAGGACCGACTGCGCGAGCGCGCGGAGCTGCGCCGCCAGCACCTCGCGCTGCCGCACGGTGCGCTCCACCGCCTTTGCCATGAAGGCCTCGTCGCCCCAGGCTGCGAGGGCCGCGGCCTGCGCCGCGAGGTTCACGTTGAAGGGCGTGCGCACCCGGTCGAGCAGTTGCACCAGCGCCTCGTCGGACGCGATGCCGTAGCCGACCCGCAGGCCCGCGAGCGCCCAGGCCTTGGAGAAGGTGCGCAGCACGATCCACGGACGGCCTGCGGCTGCGTCGGCACCCTCCCACGCGCGCAGCATCGAAAGCACGTCGGGATAGCCGGGCGCCAGCCGCGCGTACTCGTGGTACGCCTCGTCCACCACCAGCAGCGTGCCCGCCGGCACCGCCGCGAGCAAGCGCGCGAAGTCGCCGGTATCGAACATGCAGCCGACCGGGTTCGAGGGATTGGCCAGCATCACCATCTTGGGTCCGCGCGCGAGCGCCGCGCACCAGGCATCGAGGTCGAAGCCGAGCTCCGGCGTGAGCGCCAGCAGCTCGACCTGCGCGCCCATCATGCGCGGGTAGATCTCATGCAGCCCGAAGACAGGGCGCTGCGTGAGCACGCGGTCGCCCGGCGACAGCAGCGCCTGGCACAGCATCTGGAGGATGTCCTCGGAGCCGTTGCCGATCACCACCTGCGCGGGCTGCGCACCCGTTCGCCCGGCGATCGCGGCGCGCAGCGCGGTGCAGTTGGCGTCGGGGTAGGTGCCTGCGCGCGCCGCCAGGTCGACCAGCGCCCGCGCCACCGCGGGGCTGGGGCCGTACGGGTTCTCGTTGCTCGCCAGCCGCGCGATCTCGCTGACGCCGTAGCGCGCGCGCACTGCGTCCGAGGACAGCCCCGCGTTGTAGGGCGGCAGCGGCGGCACCTCGGGGCGCGCGAACGCGTGGATGGCGGCGCTCACCGGCCGCCGCCTTCGACGAAGGCCAGCACCGCTTCCAGCATGCGGCGTACGTGCGGTTGCACGCCCGCCGCCACCTCGGGCAGGTAGTCGAACGGCAACTGCTCCTGCATGTAGCTCGATTGCGTCATCTCCAGCTGCACCGCGTGCACACCGCCGGCCGGATTCCCGTACTGGCGCGTGATGTGGCCGCCCGTGAAGCGGCCGTTGAGCACGCCGGTGTAGCCGGTGGCCGATTTCGCGATGCCGAGCAACGTTTCGGCCAGCGCCGGGTCGCAGCTCGCGCCGTTGGCGGTGCCGAGGTTCAGGTCGGGCAGCTTGCCCTCGAAGAAGCGCGGCAGCACCGAGCGGATCGAGTGCGCGTCCCACAGCGCGACCGTGCCGTGCGCGGCCTTCAGGCGGTCGAGCTCGGCCCGCAGCTGCCGGTGGTACGGCACCCAGATCGCATCGCGGCGCGCGGCGACTTCGTCGTCGTCCGGCACGTCGGCGGGGTTGGCGTAGACCGGCGTGTCGTCGAAGGTGTCGACCGGGCACAGGCCGGTGACGCTCTGGCCCGGGTACAGGCTGGCGCCGTCCGGCGGGCGGTTCAGGTCGACCACGTAGCGCGAGTGCGTGGCCGCGAGCACCGAGGCGCCCAGCTCATCGGCGAAGTCGTAGAGCCGTTCAAGGTGCCAGTCGGTGTCGGGCACGTGGCGCGCTTCGTCGGTGAAGCGGGCGGCCAGCGCGGGCGGCACGTGGGTGCCGACGTGCGGCATCGAGATCAGCAGCGGGCGCGTGCCCTGGCGGAAGCGGAAGGCGGGTTCGGTGGTGGTGAAGGCCATGGAAATTCAGTCCTTGAGGAGTTGGGTGCGCGCAGCCACGAAGGCGGCCGCGGCGTCGTCATGCAGCGTGTGGCGTCCGGCCACCACACGCGCGCGGCCCGCGGCCCAGACGCTGTCGATGGCGGAGGTGCGGTGGCTCGCGAAAACGTGGGCCGAGAGCATGTCGGGCGCCGACAGGCCCTGCAGCGCGAGGTGCGCGGCATCGAGCACGACGAAGTCGGCCTGCTGCCCCACGGCCAGCCCGCCGACGGCTCGGCCCGAGGCTTGCGCCCCGCCCTGCACCGCCTCGAGCGTGAACGCGGTCGCGACATGCGGCTGCACCGCGCTCGCGCCGACGTTGCGCTGCCGCCGCGACAGGCGCTGGCCGTATTCGAGCATCAGCAGTTCTTCGGCCGCGTTGACGCTGGCGTGGCTGTCCGAGCCCACACCCCACGCCCCGCCATGGCTGCGCCATTGGGGAAAGTCGAAGATGCCGTCGCCCAGATTGGCCTCGGTCGTCGGGCAGAGGCCCGCGACCGCGCCGCTCTTGGCGGCGTACTCGTATTCGGCGGCGTTCATGTGCGTTGCATGAACGAGGCACCAGCGCGCATCGACCGGCGCATGGTCGAGCAGCCACTCGACCGGTCGCAACCCGCTCCACTCCACGCAGTCGTCCACTTCCTTCGTCTGCTCGGCGATGTGGATGTGGATGGGCGCGGTGCGGTCGATGGCTTCGAGCCCCGCGATCGCATCGCGCAGCGCCTCGGGCGGCACGGCGCGCAGCGAGTGCGGCGCCATGCCGAGCCGAGCCCCCTGTTCATCGCACACCGGCTTCAATGCGTCAAGCAGGCGCAGCATCGAGTCGGTCGACCTGATGAAGCGGCGCTGCCCTTCCGTGGGCGGCACGTCGCCGAAGCCGCCGGTCTGGTAGAGCACCGGCAGCAGCGTGAAGCCGATGCCGGCCTTGCGCGCAGCACGCAGCAGCGCAAGGCTCAGGGTCGCGTCGTCGGCATAGGGCTTGCCGTCGGCGTCGTGGTGCACGTACTGGAACTCGCACACGCTCGTGTAGCCAGCTTCGAGCATCTCGGCATAGAGCCAGGTCGCGATGGCTTCCATGTGCTGCGGGCCGAGGCGCGCGGCAAAGCGGTACATCAGCGTGCGCCAGCTCCAGAAGCTGTCGTGCTGCTCGGCGCGGTGCTCTGTCAGGCCCGCGAAGGCACGCTGGAAGGCGTGCGAATGCAGGTTGGGCATGCCGGGGATCAGCGGGCCTTTGACAGTTTGCGCGTCGGCGGGGCGTTGCGCGCCGGCCTGCACCTGCGTGAGCTGGCCTGCGTCGTTCCACGTCAGCAGGACGTTCTTCGCCCAGCCTTCGGGCAGCAGCGCGTCGGCTGCGAAAAGCGTATGTGTCATGCCTGGGCTCCTGCCGCGATGCGGCCTTGTCGCACCACGGTGCGCACGGGTTGCTGGCCGAACCAGTACGCCAGCTCGGCCGCCTCGCGCACGTTCCACAGCACGAAGTTGGCGGGCATGCCGGGCGCGATGGCGCCGTGCGTCTGCTGCAGCCCCAGCGCGCGTGCCGCATGCACGGTGACACCGGCCAGCGCCTCGGGCACGGTGAGGCGGAACAGCGTGCATGCCATGTTCACCATCAGCAGCAGGCTCAGCGCAGGCGAGGTGCCGGGGTTGTGGTCGGTGGACACAGCCATCGGCACACCGGCGGCGCGCAGCGCGTCGATCGGCGGCAGATGCGTGTCGCGCAGCGTGTAATAGGCGCCGGGCAGCAGCACGGCCACAGTGCCCGACCGGCGCATCGCCTCGATGCCTTCGGCCGACAGGTGTTCGATGTGATCGCACGACAGCGCACCGTAGCGCGCGGCCAATGCCGCGCCGCCCATGTCCGACAGCTGCTCGGCATGTAACTTCACCGGCAGGCCCAATGCCTGCGCGGCCCGGAAGACCTGCTCGGTTTCCGCGAGCGAGAAGGCGATGCGCTCGCAGAACACGTCGACCGCATCGACCAGCCCCTCGGCCGCGAGCGCGGGCAGCATCTCGCGGCAGACGAGGTCGATGTAGTCGCCGCTGCGATTCGCGTATTCGGGCGGCAAGGCATGCGCACCGAGAAAGGTGGTGCGCACGGTCACGCCGTAGGCTTCGCCCAGCCGCCTTGCCACGCGCAACTGCTTGCGCTCGTGTTCCAGCGACAGGCCGTAGCCCGACTTGATCTCGATGGCGCAGACGCCATCGGCCAGCAGCTGTTCGAGCCGCGGCGCGGCCTGCGCGAAGAGCGTGTCTTCGTCGGCCTCGCGCGTGGCACGCACCGACGACACGATGCCGCCGCCGGCCTTGGCCACTTCTTCGTACGTGGCGCCTGCGAGCCGCATCGCGAACTCATTGGCGCGCTGGCCGCCGTAGACGAGGTGCGTGTGGCAATCGACAAGGCCGGGCGTGACGAGCGCTCCGCCCCCGTCGTGGAGGGGCAGTGCCGCGAATTCGGCCGGCAGCGCGTCGCGTGCGCCGACCCAGCGGATCGCGCCCTGAATGACCACGATGGCGGCCTCGACGCCGTCTTCCAGTGCCACGCCGGGTGCGGCATCTGGCGCAAGGCGCAGGCCGGTCCAGAGGCCGTCGGCCGAGGGATATTCGCTGACAGGTTTCATCGTCGTCATCTTTCTTTCTGCGGGTTACGCCGGCAGGATTCGAACCGCCACCAGCCGCGCGTCTTCGCTCTCGGGTATCGCGCGCCATGCATGGGCTGCGTCTGTCCAGCACAGGCCCTCGCCTTCGCGGCAGGCCTCTTCGTTCAAGCGCCAGGCGCCGCGCAAGGCGAGCAGCACGCCGTGCGGCGCCGCATCGACGGCCGACGCGCGGTCCAGCACCTGCACATCGGCACGCCACTGCCCGCGCCGCGTCATCACGTTGAAGTCGTTCGATGCGCCGCCGAGCAGCGTGCAGTCGATCGCGTCGTCGCCGCTGAAGGCGAAGGGCCGATGCGGCGCGTCGAGCCGGTGGCTGATGCGCCCGTCGTGCGTGAACAGGCGAACGCCGTCGCCCTCCAGCAGCATGATGCTGCGGTCGATGCCCTCGAACACCGAGAACGGTCCGGCCGCGGCGATGGTCGCGATGCTCACGCGCCAGCCGAAGCCGCCGAGCGCCGCGCCCTGCGGCCAGCTGGCGATCTCCTGCGTGGTGCCGCCGCCGTTTTTCCAGGGGGTGACCGGGAGTGTGCTGCGGGAGAAATGCCGTACGCCGCTCATGCCCGCCCCTCTTGCTCCTTCCCCCGCTGGGGGAAGGTTGGGATGGGGGCAGCGCCCAACGCACGCTGTTCGAAGGTCGAGGCCGTCGTGCCCCCACCCCTGCCCTCCCCCAGAGGGGGAGGGAGAAATGCAAATACGGAACCCGCGCTCATCGCATCAATCCACCTTGCCGCAGCTTCTGCTCGAAGTGCCGCAGCACCAGCGTCATCGTGCCCGTGAGCATGAAGTACACGACGGCGATGGCCAGGTACACCTCCAGCGAGCGGTACGACACGCTGATGATCTTCTGCCCCTCGTGCATCACGTCGTGAATCGTCAGCAGCGACACCAGCGCCGAGTTCTTGATGAGCGCGATGAACTCGTTGCCCAGTGGCGGGATCATGCGCACCACCGCCTGCGGCAGCACGATCTCGCGCATCGCCGTGCCGGGCGTCATGCCCAGCGACTGCGCCGCCATGGTCTGGCCCTTGTCGATCGACTGGATCGCGCCGCGCACGATCTCCGACACGTACGCACCCGAATACACACCGAGCCCCAGCACGCCGCACACAAAGGCGGGCAGCAGGATGCCGAAGTGCGGCAGGCCGAAGAACAAAATGAACAGCTGCACCAGCAGCGGCGTGCCGCGAATGGCCGCAACGTAGGCGGTGCACGCGCCGTAGAGCCAGCGCCGCTTCGGGTTCAGCCGGCCGATGCCGACCAGCAGGCCCAGCACGCAACCGAGCGCCAGCGCGCAGGCGGTGATCTCCACCGTGACGAGCGCGCCGCGCAGCAGGTCGGGCCAGCCCTGCCAGACGGGCGAGAAATCGAAATCCATGGCGCGCTTACTTGGCGCTGGCGTTGAACCACTTGTTCACGATCTTTGCGTAAGTGCCGTCGGCCTTGAGCTTTTCGATCGCGCCGTTCACGGCCTTGGTGAGCTCAGGCGTGTCCTTGCGGATGGCCATGCCGTATTCCTCGGTGGTGATCTGCTCGGGCAGCACCTTGAGGCCGCCGCGCGTGCGCACGTATTGGTAGGCGGCGGGCTTGCCGGTGACTGCTGCGTCGGCGCGGCCGATGTCGACGAGGTTGAACATCTCCTGGTTCTTCTCGACTTCCATCAGCTGCACCTGCGGGAATTTCTCCTTCGTGAAGGCCACCGACTTGGTGCCCACCTGCACGCTGACCTTCTTGCCGTTGATGTCGGCCGGCGTCTTGATGGCCGTGTTGCCGTCCTTCACCATCACGACGAGGCCGCCCGCGTAGTACGGCGCGGTGAAATCGACAACCTTCTTGCGCTCGTCGGTGATGTAGATGCCCGACACGGCCATGTCGAAGCGCTTCGAGATCAGGCCCGGCACGAGGCCCTTGAAGTCGATGTCGATCCACTCGATCTTGCGGCCCAGTGTCTGGCCGATCGCCTCGACCAGCTCCACGTCGAAGCCGGTGCGCTTGCCGTTCTCCACGAACTCCATCGGCGGGAAGGTGGCGTCGGTGGCCACGCGCAGCGGCTCGCCCTGCGCCTGAGCAGCGCCGGCGAAACCGAAGAGAGCGGCGGCAGCAATGGTGAAAAGAGTGCGACGGGTGTTCATGGTGAAAGGCTTCCGTGGGTTTGAAAAGGGAGAAAGACGCAGCAACTACTGCAGGGCGCGAGAGATGCGGGCCGCCGTGACGACGGTCATGTGGAGCAATGCAGCTTCCATGCCCTCGACGCGCGTGAGCGGCGCCATGAGCGTGATCGCGCCGCGCAGGTGCCGACCGGTGGCCAGCACCGGCGCGCTCGCACCCCAGACGCCGGCATCGACCTCGCCGTGCGTCACGGCATGGCCGGCCTCGCGAATGGCGTCGAGCTCGGCGGCGCGTTCGGCGCGGCGTTCGGGGCTCTCGCCGAGCCCGTCGAGCAGGGCGTCGCGCTGGTCGAGCGGCATGTGGGCCAGCAGGCACTTGGCGCTGGCGCCGTCGCGCGCGGGCACGCTGCGGCCGCGGTCGAAGGAGCAGCGCAGCGACTGCTCGCTGTCGATCATCTCCAGGCACACGACACGCTCGTTCACGGCCGTGACCAGCGCCACGCTCTCGTGCGTCTGCTGGGCCAGCGCGCGCATGTCGGCGCGCGCGGCCATCACGAGGTCGGAATTGCCGTCGAAGCCGGTGGCAAGTTGCACGCTCACCGGGCCCGGGGAGTAGCGGCCATCGGATTCCATCACGAAGCCCCAGCGGCGCAGCGTGGCGATCTGCCGGTACAGCGTGCTCTGCGACAGGCCGGTGGCCTGCACCAGCTCGGCCGCCGTCATCGCCGCCTTGCTTTGCGCCAGCACCGACAGCACGAACAGGGCGCGGTCGTTGTGGGCGGGGGCGTCGATCGGGGGCGTCATCGGAAGCAATCGCTGGAGGTCGAAAGTGGATGCGGCGTGCAGTATCTTGCTCGCCGTTCTCACTTCCAAGCGTGGATTCCCACGGAGTGGGAATGGCCGCGTTTTTTCTTTCTACCTTCGTCTTACCTTCTCAGCCCACCAGCAGCGGAAAGAGCGAATCGTCCATCGGCGCACCGGCCGGCAGTCGCTCGGCGAGGCCGGGGAAATCGGGCGAGGTCTTCCAGCTGCGCGGCGCGTGGCGGATGTCGTCGCCCAAAAAACGCACCGAGAACACGCGGCGCCGGTTGGGCCCCTCGACGCCAGCGGCCGCATGCAGCGTGAGCATGTGGAAGCAGACGAAGTCGCCGGGCTCGATGTTCCAGCCGACGATGGGGAAGCGCTCGCGCGCGCCTTCGATGTCGGGCAGGTCCTCGAGGCTGCCTTCGGGGAACCACTTGGCGTGGTTGTCCATGAAGGTGCGCGGCATCAGCCACGGCCCCTTGTGTGAGCCGGCCACGAACTCGAGCGTGGCGGCGCGCGACACCGGATCGACCGGTATCCACATGCTGACGTTCTGCTCACCCTCGATGTTGTAGTAGGGCTGGTCCTGGTGCCACGGCGTGCGCTGGCGCGTGCCGGGCTCCTTCACGAGCAGGTGGTCGTGGTACAGGCGCACGGTGTTCGAGCCCATGAGTCGCTGCGCCAGTTGCGCAAGCGGCGCCTCGAAGATGAAGCGGCGGAATTCGTCGATCTCCTGCCAGTTGCAGAAATCCTCGAAGAAGCGGCCCGGGTCGTCGGGCCGGCTCGCCACCTTGGCGCGCGGACTGGGCGCGGCGAGGTTGGCCTCGATGCCATCGCGCAGCAGCGCCAGCTCGTCGGCCGTGAGCAACTGGCGGATGCACACCGCACCGTCGCGCTGGAACTGCGCGACGAGTGCGTCGTCCACGCGCTCCTGCACGCGGCGCTGCAGCTCCTGGGCGTCGGGAAAGACGCCCGCCATCACTTCACCATCGGCAGCTTCAGCCCCTGCTTCTTCGCCGTAGCGATGGCGATGTCGTAGCCCGCGTCGGCATGGCGCATCACGCCGGTGGCCGGGTCGTTGAACAGCACGCGCTCGATGCGCTTGGCGGCCGCGTCGGTGCCGTCGCACACGATCACCACGCCCGAGTGCTGCGAGTAGCCCATGCCCACGCCGCCGCCATGGTGCAGGCTGACCCAGGTGGCGCCGCCCGCGGTGTTGAGCAGCGCGTTGAGCAGCGGCCAGTCGCTCACCGCATCGGTGCCGTCCTTCATGGCTTCGGTCTCGCGGTTCGGGCTGGCGACCGAGCCGGTGTCCAGGTGGTCGCGGCCGATGACGATGGGCGCCTTGAGTTCGCCGTTCTTCACCATCTCGTTGAAGGCCAGGCCCGCGATGTGGCGCTCGCCCAGGCCCAGCCAGCAGATGCGCGCCGGCAGGCCCTGGAAGGCGATGCGCTCGCACGCCATGTCGAGCCAGCGGTGGGTGTGCTTGTTCTCGGGGAACAGCTCCTTGATCTTCGCGTCGGTCTTGTAGATGTCCTCCGGATCGCCCGAGAGTGCGACCCAGCGGAACGGGCCCTTGCCTTCGCAGAACAGCGGGCGGATGTAGGCCGGCACGAAACCCGGGAAGTCGAAGGCGTTCTTCACGCCTTCGTCGAACGCGACCTGGCGGATGTTGTTGCCGTAGTCGACCGTGGGGATGCCCATGGCCTGGAAGTCGAGCATGGCCTGCACGTGCACGGCGCACGATTTCGCGGCCGCCTTCTTGAGCGCGTCATGCTGCGAAACGTCCTTCATCGCTGCCTGCCATTGCGGCACGCTCCAGCCCGAGGGCAGGTAGCCGTTGATCAGGTCGTGCGCCGAAGTCTGGTCGGTCACCAGATCAGGCTTGAGGCCGCCGGCCTTCGCGCGCTTGACCAGCTCGGGGAGGATGTCGGCCGCGTTGCCGAGCAGCGCGATCGAGACCGCTTCCTTCGCATCGCAGTGCTGCTTGATCAGCTCGAACGCATGGTCGATGTCGCGCGCCTGCTTGTCGACGTAGCGGGTGCGCAGGCGGAAGTCGATGCTCGACTGCTGGCACTCGATGTTGAGCGACACCGCGCCCGCCAGCGTGGCCGCCAGCGGCTGCGCGCCGCCCATGCCGCCGAGGCCGGCCGTCAGGATCCACTTGCCCGCGAGGCTGTTGTTGTAGTGCTGGCGGCCGGCTTCGACGAAGGTCTCGAAGGTGCCCTGCACGATGCCCTGGCTGCCGATGTAGATCCAGCTGCCCGCGGTCATCTGGCCGTACATGAAGAGGCCCTGGCGGTCGAGCTCGTTGAAGTGCTCCCAGTTGGCCCACTTCGGCACGAGGTTGGAGTTGGCGAGCAGCACGCGGGGTGCGTTCTCGTGCGTCTTGAACACGCCGACCGGCTTGCCCGACTGGATGAGCAGCGTCTCGTCGTCGTTCAGCTCCTTCAGCGACGCGAGGATCTGGTCGTAGCAGGCCCAGTTGCGCGCGGCGCGGCCGATGCCGCCGTACACCACGAGGTCTTGCGGACGCTCGGCCACCTCGGCGTCGAGGTTGTTCTGCAGCATGCGGAACGGGGCTTCGGTGAGCCAGCTCTTGCAGTTGAGTTCGCTGCCGCGCGGGGCGCGGATCACGCGGGTCGGGTCATGGCGCGGGTCGGTACCGGCGGACTTGTTCAGGTCGATCTTGTCGGGTGCGTTCATGGCGTGGTTCTCCTTGTCGGGTGGTGTTTTACGAGTGACTGGGCAGGATGTCGAGCAGCGCGGCCGGCAGTTCGGCCTTCAGCGCCCACTGGCGCATGGCTTCGATGTCGGGGGCGAGGTAGCGGTCGGTTTCGAGGAACGCGACCTTCTGGCGGATGGCGGCGAATTCGGCCTCCACCAGCGGCGAACTCTTGAGCTTGCGCTTGAGCTCGATGCCTTGCGCGGCGGCCATGGCCTCGATGCCGACGACCACCGCGGTGTTGTTGACCATGTCGCCCAGGCGGCGGCCCGCGAAGGTGGCCATCGACACGTGGTCTTCCTGGTTGGCCGAGGTCGGCAGGCTGTCGACGCTGGCGGGGTGCGCGAGCGATTTGTTCTCCGAGGCCAATGCTGCAGCCGTGACCTGCGCGATCATGAAACCGGAATTGAGGCCACCGTCGCGCACCAGGAACGGCGGCAGGCCCGACAGGCCGGTGTCGAGCAGCAGTGCGATGCGGCGCTCGGCGATGGCGCCGACTTCGCTGATGGCCAGCGCAATGATGTCGGCCGCGAAGGCGACGGGCTCGGCGTGGAAGTTGCCGCCCGAGATGACTTCGCCGGTGTCGCAGAACACGAGCGGGTTGTCCGATGCGGCATTCGCTTCGATCACCAGCACGCGCGCGGCGTGCGCGAGGTTGTCGAGGCAGGCGCCCATCACCTGCGGGATGCAGCGCACCGAGTACGGGTCCTGCACACGGCCGCAGTCGGCGTGCGAAGGCACGATTTCGCTGCCTTCGAGCAGCGTGCGCACCGCGCCCGCCACGGCGATCTGGCCCAGTTGGCCGCGCGCGGCGTGAATGCGTGCGTCGAAGGGCTTGATCGAACCCTGGATGGCTTCGAGCGACAGCGCGCCCGACATCAGCGACGAAGCGAACACGTCTTCCGCGCCGAACAGGCCGAACAGCGCGAGCGCGGTCGACACCTGCGTGCCGTTGAGCAGCGCCAGGCCTTCCTTGGGGCCGAGCACGAAGGGCGCGAGGCCGATGCTCTGCATCGCCTGCGCACCGCTGACCACGGTGCCGTCGGCCAGCGTGGCCTCGCCTTCGCCGATCAGCACGCAGGCCAGGTGCGCGAGCGGCGCGAGGTCGCCTGACGCGCCGACCGATCCCTTGGCCGGAATGCGCGGCATGACGCCCGCGTTGAACAGCGCCAGCAGCGCATCGGCCAGCGCCGGGCGTACGCCCGAATGGCCACGCGCCAGGCTCACGGCCTTGGTCGCCAGCACCATGCGCACCACCGGCGCGGCCAATGGCTCGCCCGTGCCCACGCTGTGCGACAGCACGAGGTTGCGCTGCAGTTCCGCCAGGTGGTCGTTGCCGATGCGCGTGCTCGCGAGCTTGCCGAAGCCGGTGTTGATGCCGTAGACGACCTGGTCGTTCTCGACGATGTGGCGCACGGCGGCCTCGGCGCGCTGCATGCCGTCGCGCACCGACGGGTCGAGCGACAGCTGCACGCCGCCGGCCTGGATGCGTCGCAGCATCGCCAGATCGACCTTGCCGGGCGTGAGGATCAGAGTGGCATCTGGAGTAGCGGTGTGTTTGCTTGTCATGTGAACCTGTCTATACAAGTAGTTGCGAGTGAAAACTGAGGCCTCTGAGGGCGAAAAAATCAACCGAAGCTAGGGTTGCCGTCTGCCTTGAAACGGCTGCCCAGGCTGTAGCGCGAAGCGGGATGCAGGCAGCGCACCCAGGTCACGGGTGTGTTGCGTGACCAGGTGCGGCGCGTGAGCAGGAGGCAGGGGGCTGTGGGTTCCATGGCGAGCCTGTCGGCCTGCTCCTGGTTGGGCAGCACGGCATCGACCACGTGTTCGATCTGGTCGAAGGGCACGTTGCGCACCAGGTACTCGCTGGGCGGCATGACGCTGAAGTCCTGTTCGAGGTAGTCGGGAACGACCTGCGGATTGACGTAGCGCTCTTCGAGCTGCACGGGCGTGCCGTTCTCGAGGTGCAGGCACACGCTGTGGAACACCGAGGTGCCGGCGCGCATGTCGAGCCACGCGGCCACGTCGGGCGAGGCGGCGATGCGCTCGACCGCGATCATGTCGCAGCGGTAGTCGTGTCCGCGCTGGCGGATTTCGCTGGCGATGTTGGCGATCTGCAGCAGCGTGGACTGCGGCTTGTTCTCGGCCACGAAGCTGCCGACCCCGGCCACGCGCACGATGCGTCCCTGCTCCACCAGCTCGCGCAGCGCGCGGTTCACCGTCATGCGCGCCATGCCGAACTGCGCGACCAGCTCGTGCTCCGAGGGCAGGCGGTGGCCGGGCGGCCACGTGCCGTCCTGGATCTTGCGGGAGATGTGATCCTTGACTTGCGCGTAGAGCGCGAGGGTGGGGAGGTCGCGTTTCATGCTTGCTGTTTTAGCTCTTGTTTTGAGCGCTGCTGTTCGGGGTGCGTGCACAGGGCACCGCGTACTCCCCTCCGCGAATGTCCCCCGCCTTCGGCTCCTCCTTTATTTCGCTGCGGGGAGCACCCGATGCCCTGCGCACAACGAGTGCTGCCGTTGTTTCGCTCGATCAACAAGTGCTCTGAACGATCACGCCGATGCGGGGGCCTTTTTCGCGAAATAAAGGAGGAGCCCGAAGGGCGGGGGACATTCGCGAAAAAGGTCACCGCGTCGGCGTGGGCGCGCCCCGAACACCGGCGCACGCCAAACACAACGGAATGAAGGCAAGGCGCCATCCTCAATGCTCCACAGCCGCCATCGACTCCGCGCGAATCTCTTCCGTCAGCCGCGCCTTGATGTCCATGAACTCCGGCGAGGTCTTGATGGTGTAGCTGCGTGGATGCGGAAAATCGACCGCGATCTCGGTCTTGATACGCCCCGGCCGCGCGCTGAACACCGCCACGCGGTTAGCCATGAAGATCGCCTCGTCGATGTCGTGCGTGACAAACAGCACCGTCTTGCGCGCCGACTCCCAGATGCCGAGCAACAGCTCCTGCATCAGCACGCGGGTCTGGTTGTCGAGCGCACCGAAGGGCTCGTCGAGCAGCAGCATCTTGGGGTCGTTGGCCAGCGCGCGCGCAATCGCGGTGCGCTGCTGCATGCCGCCCGAGAGCTGCTTCGGAAAATGATTCTCGAAGCCGCGCAGCCCGACCTTGGCGATGAAGAACTCGCTGCGCTCCTTCTGGTCGGCCTCTCTCATGCCGCGCTCGCGCAGGCCGAAGCGGATGTTCTGCGCCACAGTGAGCCACGGAAAGAGCGTGTAGCTCTGGAACACCACGCCGCGGTCGGCGCCCGGGCCTTCGATGCGCTCGCCGTCGAGCATCACCTGGCCGGTGGTCGGGAAGTCGAGCCCCGCCACGATGCGCAGCAGCGTCGACTTGCCGCAGCCCGAGGGGCCGAGGATGGTGACGAAGTCGTTCTCCTTCACCTCGAAGTCGATCGGCTGCAACGCTTGCGTGCGCTGGCCCTTGGTGCCGGTGAAGACGCGCGAGACGCCCTGGATGGAAAGTTGGTTTTGCGACATCACAATGCGGCCCATGCGAAGAGGCGGCGGTTGAGCGCCTTGAAAGCGAAATCGGACAACAGGCCGATGACACCGATCACGATGATCCCGAAGATGATCTGCCCGGTGTTCAAGAGCGCCTGGCTGTCGGTGATCATGTGGCCGATGCCCGAGGAGGAGCCGATCAGCTCCGCCACGATCACGTAGGTCCAGGCCCAGCCGAGCACGAGGCGCAGCGTCTCGGCGATGCCTGGTGCGGCGCCCGGAATGAGCACGCGCGCCACGATGCCGCGGCTGTTCGCGCCCAGCGTGTAGGCGGCCTCGACGAGGTCGCGCCGCGCGCCGCCTACGGTGACGGCCACCATCAGCACGACCTGGAAGAAGGAGCCGATGAAGATCACCAGCAGCTTCTGCATTTCGCCCAGGCCCGCCCACAGGATCAGCAGCGGAATGAAGGCCGAGGCCGGCAGGTAGCGGCAGAAGGACACGAAGGGCTCGAAGAAGGCCTCGACCGTCTTCCAGGTGCCCATCGCGATGCCCAGCGGTACCGCGAACACGGCTGCCAGCAGGAAGCCGCCGAACACGCGCCACACGGTCATGCCGATGTCGCCGATGAAGCCGTACTCGGTGAAGAGCAACCAGCCTTCCTTGACCATGGTCGGCGGACTGGCGAGGAAGGTCGGCGACACGAAGCCGCCGAGCGTGGCCAACGACCACACCAGCACGAATACGACGAAGAAGCCGAGCCCGAGCAGCACGCGGGCACGTGCACCGACGGGTTCGAGCGGCGCGAACGCGCGGCGCCGCACAGGCGCCACGGGCAGAGAGGAAACGGCGGTGGAGGCAGATGCCGCGCGCGGCGGCACCTGCGGCAGCGCCTTACTTGACGTAGCTTGCATCGAAGGTCACTGCGTAGTCTTCAGGCGCCTTGCGGATCACGCCGGCTTCCAGCAGGATGGCCGCGGCTTCCTTCATGAAGGTCGTGAGTTCGCTCGAGAAGAACTTCTGGTTGGCCGCCTTGTCCTGCCAGCGCAGGTAGGCGGACGACTTGGCGAACTGTTCGCCGCTCTGCTTGACGGCCGAGCCCATGAGTTCGTTGGCTTTTTCGGGCTCGGCCTTGATCATGTCGAGCGCGTCGAAGTACGACTTGGTGAGCGCGGCGGCGGCCTTGGGATTGGCCTTGAGCCAGGTGGGCGCGCAGCCGACGGTGTCCATCACCATCGGGTAGTCGAGCGTGGTGGCCAGGATCTTGCCGGCGGCGGGGTTGGCGCGCACGGTCGAGAGATACGGCTCGTAGGTCATGGCGGCGTCGTTCTGGCCGGCCACGAAGGCCTGGGCGGCGGGCTGCGGCTCGAGCGAGACCACCTTCACGTCCTTCAGGGTCATGCCGTTCTTGCTGAGCATCCAGGCCAGGCCGAAGTACGGCGCGGTGCCGGGGGCGCTCACGCCGATGGTCTTGCCCTTGAGGTCGGCGAAGCTCTTCACGTCGTTGCGCACCGCGATGCCGTCGGCGCCGTAGGACTTGTCCATCTGGAAGATCTGCACGATGGGCACGCCGTTGGCGTTCCAGGCCACGTGCGTCTCGACCGTGGTGGCCGCGCACTGGATGGCGCCGGAAGCGAGCGCCAAGTGGCGGTCCTTCTGCGGAATCATCTTGAGTTCGACGTCGAGCCCGTTCTTCTTGAAGATGCCCGCCTTGTCGGCCAGCGAGAGCGGCGCGAAGCCGGTCCAGCCGGACATGCCGAGCGCGATCTTGGTTTCCTGGGCGGCGGCCGTTCCGGCCATGCCCGCTGCACATGCACCTGCTGCCAGCAGCGAAGCGACTTTCACAACTACCGTCGTCTTGACCATGGGTACTCCTGGTTCCGTTCTTGAGAGATGGCTCGGCGGCGCGCCTCGGTGGCCGGGCTGCGCACGCCTCGCATTGTTGCCAAGCGCCCCAACTTGTATATACAGGATAACCCGAAAGGTCATTTTTGGTGCAATTCCTTGGGAAATGCACCGGTTTGCTGTCTAGACAAGAAAGGTCGCAGGACGGGGGCCACCATTGCAAACCTTGTGCCACAGTCATATCTGTGCGGCTGGAGGACAATCGGCGGCCCCTCCTTTCGCCCCCTTCCGACCTCCCCTCCGCTGCCTGTGTCCTCTCTCGCTCCCCGCCCCATCGACGTCTCCGGCAGCAGCGCACCCGCCGACATCCTTCACGAAGTCTTCGGCTACGCGCAGTTCCGCGGGGCCCAGCAGGACATCGTCGACCACGTGGTCGGCGGCGGCGACGCGCTGGTGCTAATGCCCACGGGCGGCGGCAAGTCGCTGTGCTATCAGATCCCTGCCATCGCGCGGCAGCGCGCGGGGCACGGCGTGGCGGTGGTGGTGTCGCCGCTGATCGCGCTGATGCACGACCAGGTGGGCGCGCTGCACGAGGCGGGGGTGAGCGCGGCCTTTCTCAATTCCACGCTCGACTGGGAAGAGACGCAGGACGTGGAGCGCCGCATGCTGCGCGGCGAGATCACGCTGCTGTACGCGGCGCCCGAGCGCGTGAACACGCCGCGCTTCCTGTCGCAGCTCGATTCGCTGAAGGAGCGCGGCAAGCTCTCGCTCTTCGCCATCGACGAGGCGCATTGCGTGAGCCAGTGGGGCCACGACTTCCGCCCCGAGTACCGTGCGCTCACCGTGCTGCACGAGCGCTATGCGGGCGTGCCGCGCATCGCGCTCACGGCCACGGCCGACAACCTGACGCGCGCCGACATCGTCGAGCGGCTGCAGCTCGAGGAGGCGCGCCAGTTCGTCTCCAGCTTCGACCGGCCGAACATCCGCTACACCATCGTCGAGAAGAAGGACGCCACCACGCAGCTGCTGCGCTTCATCGAGCGCGAGCATGAAGGCGATGCGGGCGTGGTCTATTGCCAGTCGCGCAAGCGGGTGGAAGACGTGGCGGTGATGCTGCGCGACGCCGGTATCAACGCGTTGCCCTATCACGCCGGACTCGATGCCGCGGTGCGCCAGAAGCACCAGGACCGCTTCCTGCGCGAGGAAGGCATCGTGATGGTCGCGACCATCGCCTTCGGCATGGGCATCGACAAGCCCGACGTGCGCTTCGTCGGCCACCTGGACATGCCCAAGAACATCGAGGGCTACTACCAGGAAACCGGCCGCGCGGGCCGCGACGGTGGCCCCGCCGACGCCTGGATGACCTACGGCCTGCAGGACGTGGTGAACCAGCGCCGCATGATCGACGAGAGCCCCGCCGGCGAGGAGTTCAAGCAGGTGATGCGCGGCAAGCTCGACGCGCTGCTCTCGCTGGCCGAGGCGAGCGACTGCCGGCGCGTGCGACTGCTGGGCTATTTCGGCGAGAAGAGCACGCCCTGCGGCAACTGCGACAACTGCCTGAACCCGCCGCAGGTGTGGGACGGCACCGATGCCGCACGCAAGCTGCTCAGCACCATCTACCGCGTGCAGCAGCTCAGCGGCATCAGCTTCGGCGCAGGGCACATCATGGACATCCTGCGCGGCAAGCCGACCGAGAAGGTCAAGCAGTTCGGCCACGAGCGCATCAGCACCTTCGGCATCGGCGCGGAGTTCAGCGAGGTGGCGCTGCGCGGCGTGCTGCGCCAGCTGATCGCCACGGGCGCGCTCGCGGTCGACGCGGAGGCGTTCAACACGCTGAAGCTCACCGAAGGCTCGCGCGCGGTGCTCAAGGGCGAGGCGAGCGTGACGCTGCGCGAGTCGGTGTCGTCACCGGCGGAGCGCAAGACCCGGCGCGAGAAGACCGTCAAGGGCGCGCCCTCGCCGGCCGCCGCCAAGCTCGACGAAACCGGCAAGAAGCGCTTCGAGGCGCTCAAGGCATGGCGCGCCGAAGTGGCCAAGGAGCACAACCTGCCGGCCTACGTGATCTTCCACGACGCGACGCTGGCGGCCATCGCCGAGCGCGCGCCCGCGACGCTCGAAGACCTGCAGGGCATCAGCGGCATCGGCACCAAGAAGCTCGAGGCCTATGGCAGCGAAGTGCTGCGGGTGTGCGAGGCCTTCTGACAGACCCGCAAGAGGCCCTGCCGTGGACACCCGCCAGATGCGCTGCGTCGTCGCGATCGCAGAGGCGGGCAGCCTCACCAAGGCAGCCGAGCGGCTCGGCCTGGCGCAGCCAGCGCTCACGCAGACGCTGAACCGGCTCGAGAAGGAACTCGGCACCCCGCTCTTCACGCGCACGCGCCGCGGCGCCGCGCTCACCGACGCGGGCCTGGCCGTCATCGACGACCTGCGCGCCAGCCTCGCCTATGGCGACACGGCCGCCGAGCGCGCCCGCGCCATGGGCGCCGGGCGCGCAGGCCGGCTCACGGTGGGCTTCGTCACGCATGCGGTCTACGAGGTGCTGCCGAACGCGCTGCGCCGGCTGCGCGCCGAGCATCCGCAACTCGACGTGGTGCTGCGCGAGATGAGCAACGCCGAGCAGGTGGCAGCGCTGGAGGGTGGGCGCATCGACATCGCGCTGCTGCATCCGCCGGTGTCGGTCTCGGCCCGGGTGCACGAGCTGCGGCTGGGCGAGGAACCGCTGATCGCCGCGCTGCCCGCCTCATGGCCGCTGGACGAGGACGGCTGCGTGTCGCTCGCCGATGTAGCGCGTCACGGGCTCGTGTGGTTTCCGGAGCAGCAGATTCCCGCCCTGCGCGCGCAGCTGCTGGGCGCGCTGCGCCGCGCCGGCCACGAGACGCGCGTGGTGCAGGACGCCAACCGCACGCTGACGGTACTGGCCTGCGTGGCCGCGGGGCTGGGCTGGTCGCTGCTGCCGCGCTCGGTGCGCGCGCTGCAGCACGAGGGCGTGCGCTATGCCGAAGTGCGAGACGGCGCGGGGCTGCCGGCCTTCGAACTCTCGGCGCTGTGGCTGGCGCGCTCGCGGTCGACCTTCGCCGACGCGTTCGCGGCGATGTTGCGCGGCTGACGCCGCCAGCCTCGATCAATCCAACTGAATCTTGTTGTCCTTCGCGAGCCGGGTCCATTTGGCGATCTCGGCACGGCGGAAGCTGTCGAGCTCGCCCGGGCTGGAGCCGATCACCTCAGCGCCCAGCGCTTCGAGCCGGGTGCGGACCTCTGGATCCTTGAGCGTGGCGGCGAACTCCTTCGAGAGCCTGTCCACCACCGGCGCTGGCGTGCCAGCCGGCACGAACACGGCGTTCCATTCGTAGACCTCGTAGCCGGGCAGGCCCGCCTCGGCCACGGTGGGCAGCTGCGGCAAGGCAGGCGCGTGCGTCTTGCCGGTCACGGCCAGCGCACGCAACTTGCCGTCCTTGATGAAGGGCAGGCTCGAGGCGAGGCTGGCGAAGAACACCGGCACGTGCCCGGACATGACATCGGTGAGCGCCGGACCGCCGCCCTTGTAGGCCACGTGCGTCATCTGGACACCGGCCATCGCGGCGAACAGCTCGCCCGCCAGATGTTGCGCCGAGCCGTTGCCCGACGAGGCGTAGTTGATGCCACCGGGCTTCGCCTTGGCCTGCGCGATGAGCTCGGCAACGCTTTTCATCGGTGCCGACGGGTTCACCACCAGCACGTTGGGCACCTTCACCAGCAGAGACACCGGCGCCAGGTCGCGCAGCGTGTCGAAGGGCATCTTGCGCAGCGCCGGGTTCTGCGCGTGGTTGGAGGCGTCGAGCATCACGGTGTAGCCGTCGGGCGTGCTCTTGGCGACGAGGTCGCCACCGATGGCGCCACCTGCGCCGCCGCGGTTGTCGATCACCACCGGCTGGCCCAGCTTCGCCGAGAGCTTGGGCGCGACGATGCGGGCCACCGCGTCGACGGTGCCGCCGGGCTGATAGCTCACGACCAGCCGCACGGGCTTGGACGGCCACGCCTGGGCGTGCGCCGAAGAAAGCCCGGCCAGCAGCAGGGCCGCACCCGCAAGGGCACGAGGAATGGCACGCCGCAGTCGCGCGCGAGAGAAGCCGTCAGTGGTCATGGATGTTGTCTCCTGTCTTGAACTTGAAGAGCCGCGCCGGCGTGTCGACCAGGATGCGGCGGCGGGCGGTGGCGTCGGGCACCCAGCCGGCCAGCGCCGCATGGGCGGTGGTGTAGTCGGCGATCTCGCGGTGCTGGGTGTGGGGCCAGTCGCTGCCCCACATCAGCCGGTCGGGGCCGAAGGCCTTCAGCAGCGCCTGCGCGGCGCCGCGCGCGACGTCATGCGCGGTATTGGCGGTGTACGGTGCGGGCCAGTTCCGGTAGGCGGCCGAGAGCTTGACCCACATTCGACCGCAGTCCGCCACGCGAAGCAGCCAGCAGAAGCCTTCATCGGCGGTCGCGAGCACCGACGAGGGCCGGCCGAAGTGATCCACCACCAGCGCGCATCCGGCGTCGAGCACCGGTTGCGCGGCCAGCGCGAGGTCGCGCGATTCGCGGTGCAGCTCCACATGCCAGCCGAGCGCCTGCACGCGGGCAAAGAGCCGATGCCACTCGGGCCGGGAGAAATCGGGCAGCGGCATGCCCACGAGATTGAGGCGGATGCCGCAGACGCCGGCTTCGGCCATGGCGTGCAGCGTGGTGTCGTCCACCTGCGGCTCGACCACGGCGACGCCGCGCAGCCTCCCGGGGCAGGCGCGCAGCGCGTCGAGCAGAAAGCCGTTGTCGGTGCCGAGGAAGCTGGGCTGCACCAGCACGCCGTGCGAGACGCCATGCGCATCGAGCAACCCGAGGTACTCGGCCAGCGTGGCCTCGTAGTCGGGCGCGTGCCGGCGCGCCGCCGCCAGGGGCAGGCCATGCACGAACACATGGGCATGGCTGTCGATGGCTGCGATGGGGGGAGGGGGCACGGCGTTGTCTCTGTCGGAATCGTTGTGCGTCCGCAGGGTGCGAACGTGGGCGAGTATCCGCAGGGCAACGCCTGTTGGGAACGTGTCTCCTGGTTGCGTTTGGATAAGCGCGGCTTATGGCACTCAGTTCGCCACAGCAGGCAGCACCACCGGCACCGGCCGCGTGAGCAGGTCGACGTACAGCTCGAAGAAGCGCGCGTTGTCGAACTTCTTCACCACCGTCATCTTCTGCAGCGTGGGGCCCGCAGGCTGCGAGGCATAGCCGATGGAGCGGCCGTTGTCTGCCGCGCCAGGCTTGGCGATCACGTCGACATAGCGGTCCACCGTCTGCGTGGCGTAGCCCGGGTCGATCAGGTAGGCCAGCGTGAGGGTGTCCCAGATGTTCTGGGTGTAGTTCGGGTTGTTCTCGAAACCGTTCTTGCCGTCGAAGCCGTAGCCGTTGAGCTTCTGGAACACGTCGGTCACGGCCGTGGGCTTGGCCGGATGCGCGATGCGGTCGTAGATGGTCTTGGTGAGGAACACGGTGTCGGTCACGTCCAGCGGCACTACCACCTGCGGGATCGGCAGCCGCACCACGAACTGCGCGGCGTCGGGGTCGAACCACCAGTTGAATTCGGCGGCCTTGGTGGTGTTGCCCGCCACGTCGATGGCGCCGCCCATGTAGATGATCTTCTTGATGAGCGGGACGATCTCGGGGTTCTGCTTCGCCGCGAGTGCGATGTTGGTGAGCGGGCCGATGGCAAGGATGGTGATCTCGCCTGGATTGGCCTTCACGGTGTCGACGATGAAGTCGACCGCGCTCTTGCGCTGCACGACGGTGTGCTGCGCAAAGCCGTCGGGCGAGGGCTTGAGGTCGGCATCGGTCTTGGGCTCGGGGCCGCCCCAGGCGCCGAGATAGCCGTCGCCGCCCGCACCCGCGGCCATCTCGGCTTGCACGTCGGCGAAGTTGTGATTGAGCGCGTAGTTCGCGCCCACGTAGACGCCGATGCGGTTGCCCACGCCGAGCCGCTCCATCGACATCAGCGCGTCGGCCACGCCCTGCTTGAGCCATTGGTTGCCCGAGACCACGCTGATGCCCATGACCTGCACCTTGCCACTGGCCTGCAATTGGACTGCCATGACGCCGAGTTGGCCGTCGTCGCTCATGGTGTTGTAGTCGCTGTCGATGATGATCTTCTGCGCCGTGGAGCCGCCCGATCCGACGCCGAAGCCCGGACCCAGGCCGATGCCGCCGCCTCCGTCGCCACCGCCGCCGCCGCCGCCGCCGCAGCCCGCCAACACCGTGATGACGGCGATGAACATCGCCCCGATCAATTTGCGCATCTGCATCTTCCGCTCCTGAGACTAAGAGATTGGTTTTCAGTCGAAGGCACTGAAATACAAACGTTTGCGCAAAGCTTTGCGCAAACGTTTGCTAACTCTACGGCGCAAGCCGCGGCCATGGCAAGCGCCGCAGCCTAGGGGTTTGCGCGGGCCGGTCGGATCAGGCCGGATCGGGTGCGGGATCGACCAGCCGGTTCTCGCGCAGCGGCGAGCGGCCAGGCATGTAGGGCTGCTCTACATCGGGCGCGGCCTGGCTCTTGTCCAGGCCCGACGCCGAGGCCTTGGACGACCCGGCCGGACAGGCGCCGGTGCTGCGCAGCGTGAGCGCCGCGGACAGCCGCGCCTCGCTCTGGTCCCCGAGCTGGTGGGTGAAGTCGTCGGCCACGGTGCAACCGGCGGTGGGCGCGAAGCCGTCGCCGTAGTCGCCGCTGCCCTGCTGGTTCACGCCCTTGAACTGGATCGCGAAGTAGGTGGTGCCGCAGTTGTCCTGCGGGTAGAAGCCGTAGGGCTTGCCGCAGGTGGTGCCGCCGACGAGGTTGACGGTGACCCCCACGCCGCGCAGGCTGTTGATGACCGACTCGCTGGCCGAGCAGGTGTCGGGGCCGGTGAGCACCGTGACGCGCGAGAGGCCCAGCGTGGGCAGGGCCTGGCCGCTGCGGCTGGTGCCGGTGAAGGGCGTCAGGGTCTGCGCCGCCGTCAGGTGGAACGGGTTCTTGTCGTTGAAGGTGAGTTGCTCGAAGGTCTTGCCCGCGGTCACCGCCGGCGACGAGATCATGTAGGCCAGCCGGCTGGCGATGAGCAGCTGGCCTCCGCCGTTGTAGCGCATGTCTAGCACGAGATCCTGGATGCCCGCGCCCTGCTTGAAGGTGTTCACCGCGGCAATGAGCTGCGCCTCGGAGGTCGTGATGTGGTCGTTGAACAGCAGGTAGCCCACGCGGCCGCTGCCGGTGTCGATGACCTGGACGTTCTGCACCGGCGTGCTGGTGACCTGGGCGGCCGTCAACTGCACGGGAGACTGCGCGACGCCGTTCACTTCGAAGGTGAAGGTGTGCGATTCGCCGACGGCCTTGGGTGAGAGGGCGGCGTTGATCGCATTGACGTTGGCGGTGCCGGTGCTGCTGACGACGTTGATGCCGTCGATGGTGAGGATCTTCGCGCCGCGCTGCAGGCTCGCATTGGTAGCGGGCGAGTTCGGCTCGACGAAGGCGATGCGGATGTCGCGCGGCGGCGAGCTGCGTATCGCCGCCGTCTCCATGCCGTAGCCGGCCGACACGCCGCCCTGCGACAGCTGGCGGTACACCTCGGTGTCGTAGGTGAAGTGGAAGCGGTCCTTGGCGCGGCCCGAAGCCGTGGTGAGCGGCGTCTTGAGCACGTTGAACCAGGCGATCGGCGTGGCGTAGTCGGCGGCCTTGAGCGTGGTCGGCACCTCGGTGTACCAGAGGTAGGTTTCGTCGATCCAGCCGCGCACCCAGCTCTTCTCGTTGTCGAGCGAGCCGGTGCGGTCGGGATAGGCGGCACCCGTGTCGGGGTTGACGCCCGCGCGCGGCGCCGCGCACAGGCCGGCCACCGTGGCCGAGGCGACGATGCCGCCATCGCCGCCACCGCTGGCGGGCGGTGTCGTGGTCACGGGCAGCAGGCCGATCGGCAGGACTGCGCCACCGCCTCCGCCGCCGCCACCTCCGCAACCCGCCAGCAGGCAGGCCACCGCGAGCGCGGCGCCCGCAACCGATGCGCCCAGACGCGGCAGCAGCCGCGCGTCGACCTTGCGAAAGTCCATACGTTCCTCCTCGTGGCACGGACGCGCGGATGTTTCGCGCGCCCGGCTTTCTTCTGTTCCCGCTATTGCACGAAACCCATGCCGCGCGATTCGCGCACTTCGGGCTTGATACGGTGCTCGGCTTCGAGCTGGTCAAGGAATTCGGTCGCGGAGAACTCCGCCGCCAGTATGTCGGTCTGCCGTTTCACCGCCGCGAAATCGCCCGGGCAGAGCTGTGTCAGCGGAGCCAGCCGCGAACGCATGGCAGCTGTCATGAGCGCGGCGTCGCCCGCAAGCGCCTCGGTCACGAACATGCGCTCGCGCTGCGCGGCGGTGAGCGGCATGAACTTGATCTTGAAGGTGAAGCGCCGCAGCGCGGCCTGGTCGAGCCGGTCGAGCAGGTTGGTGGTGCAGATGAAGACGCCGTTGAAGCGCTCCATGCCCTGCAGCATCTCGTTGACCTCGGTGACCTCGTAGGTGCGCTGCGCGCCGCGCCGGTCCTGCAGGAAGCTGTCGGCCTCGTCGAGCAGCAGCACGGCCTTTTCGTTCTCGGCCTCGCGGAACATGGCGGCCATGTTCTGCTCGGTTTCGCCGACGTACTTGCTCATGAGGTCGCTGGCCTGCTTGACGATGAGCGGGCGGCCCACGGACTTGGCGATGTGCTCGGCCAGCGCGGTCTTGCCGGTACCGGGCGCGCCGTAGAAGCACAGCGTGCCGTGGCCGCGCGCCTTCAGTGCCTCGACGATGCGCGGGATCTCGAAGCGGGTCTCGACATGGAGCATGTCGAGGTCGTAGGTGGTCACGCTGCGGCGCTCGCCGCGTCCGGCATCGAGCGTGCCCAAGGCGAGGTCGGCGTTGCGCAGCTGGCGTTCGATGAGCGCTTCCACCGAGGCGTCGTCGGTTCGCGCGAGACCCGCAAAGCGCGCTGCCGTGCGGATCTGCGCGGGCGTGAGGCCTTTTCGCTCGGCCAGCTTGGCGGTGAAGGCCTCGGACACGACCACGCCTTCGAGCGTCTTCTTCACGAGCTGCTCGCGCGCGCCGGGCGGCGGCGACTTCAGCTCCAGGTGGTAGGCGAAGCGGCGGCGGAAGGCCGGGTCGATCTGCTCGATGCGGTTGGTGACCCACAGTGTGGGCACCGGGTTGGCTTCGAGGATCTGGTTGACCCAGGCCTTGCCGCTCACGCTGCCGCTGGTGGGCGCCGGGATCTGCTCGGCGCGCGCCATGAACTGCGCGGCCTCGGTGCTGATGGGCGGGAAGACGTCTTCGACCTCGTCGAACAGCAGCGCGGCCTGCGCGCTGCCCTTGAGGAACACCTGGGCGATCTGCAGCGAGCGGTAGCGGTCGCGGCCGCTCAATGAATTGCCGTCGCGGTCGGCGTATTCGACTTCGAAGAGTTCGAGTCCTGCAGCCTGCGCGACGACCTTTGCGAGTTCGGTCTTGCCGGTGCCGGGCGGCCCGTAGAGCAGCACGTTGACGCCGGGCTCCTTGCGCGCGACCGCGGCGCGCAGCAGCGTGACGAGCATCTGTGCGTCTTCCTGCACGAACGAGAAGTCGTGCGGCGTGAGCGCGCTCTTGGCCGAGGGCCGCGTGAACACGGCCATCAGCTCGTTGTGGTCGCGGTACTCGCGCATGAGCACCGGCGGCAGCTTCTCGCTGACCTTCATGAGGTCGGCCAGGTCGGTGATGTTGTGTTCGGAGATGAGGTTCTCGACCAGCCCGATGCGCTCGAGCCGCGAGCCCGCGCGCAGCGCCTCGCCCACCTCGCTCGCGTTCACGCCCGCGATGTCGGCAATGGCCGCATAGGCCTCGGGGGCGTTGTTGACCTTGAACTCGACCAGCAGCGAGCGCAGGTCGCGCTGGTAGCGCGCGAGCGTGCCGTAGAGCAGCAGCGCGCGCTCGGCCTTGTTGAGCTGCAGCAGGCCCGCGAGCGCGTCGATGTTCTTCTCGACCAGCGTCGATTGCTTGCGCAACGCATGCGTGAGCCAGTCGCGCGTGACGGCCAGCACCGAGAGCAGGTCCTTCGGCTGGTCCTTCGCGTATTCGTCGAGATAGAAGAATAGCGTGCCCTCTTCATACGGGCCGCGCCACACGCCGTGGCGTTCCAGCAGCGTGCGGCCATCGAAGTCCTCGACGCCCTTCCAGGCCTCGTTGCCCGCGCAGCGGCGCCCGAGGAATTCGCGCAGCCGCTGCAGCACAGCCGCCGGCCACACCAGGTGCCGCCCCGTGAGCGAGAGCAGGCCATTGATGTCGCGCCGCACATTGAAACGCGGCCCCTGCTTGGCCGCGAGCGTGAGCACGAAGTGCGAGCACATGAGCTCGAGCACCGGCGCCTCCTTGAGGCCGGGCGACGGCAGTGCCTGCCCGCGTACCGCAGCAGCCACGACATCGACACCCGCACGCTTGACCATCAGGCAACCTCCAACGAGGACAATCTCGGAGCGACCATAACGCAGACTTTTGGCTTCGGGAAGACCGGCGAACGGTAAAAACCCTCATGGGTGCGATTCCAGCCACAATGCGCGCCATGGTCGGAATCGATGAAATCCTGCGCGCCGCGGCGCGTCTCCAAGGTCAGGTGCTCAATACACCCTGCGTCGAGTCGCGCACGCTCTCCGAGATCGTCGGCGCACAGGTGTTCCTGAAATTCGAGAACCTGCAGTTCACATCCTCCTTCAAGGAGCGGGGGGCGTGCAACAAGCTGGTCGATCTCTCGGAGAACGGTATACGCGGAGTGATCGCCATGTCTGCCGGCAACCATGCGCAGGGTGTGGCCTATCACGCGCAGCGGCTGGGGTTGCGCGCATTGATCGTGATGCCGCGCTTCACGCCCGGCGTGAAGATCGAACGCACGCGCGGTTTCGGCGCCGAGGTGGTGCTGCACGGCGACACGCTGGATGCGGCCCGCGCCCACGCACTGGAGTTGGCTCAGCGCGAGGGGCTGACCTTCGTGCATCCCTACGACGACGAGGCGATCATCGCGGGTCAGGGGACGGTGGCGCTCGAAATGCTCGATGTGGTGCCCGACCTCGACACGCTGGTGGTTGCGGTCGGCGGCGGCGGGCTGATCGCCGGCATGGCGGTTGCGGCGCGCGAACGCAAGCCGGACATCGAGATCGTCGGGGTGCAGACCACGCGCTTTCCAGCCATGGTCAACGCCGTGAAGGGTACGCACCACGCGCAGGGCAAGAGCACCATCGCCGAGGGCATCGCGGTCGGAACGCCCGGCGTGCTGACGCGGGAGATCATCGCAAGCAAGGTCGACGACCTGCTGCTGGTGGACGAGGGCGACATCGAGCAGGGCGTGCTGATGCTGCTCGAAATCGAGAAAACCCTGGTCGAGGGTGCGGGCGCGGCCGGCCTGGCGGCGCTGATCCGGCACCCCGAGCGCTTCAAGGGCAAGCGCGTGGGGCTGGTTCTTTCGGGCGGCAACATCGATCCGCTGCTGCTCGCGGCCATCATCGAACGGGGCATGGTGCGGGCTGGCCGGCTGGCTCGCGTGCGCGTCAGTGCGCGCGACGTTCCGGGCTCGTTGGCCCAGATCACGGCCACTGTGGCCGAAGCGGGCGCTAACGTCGATGAAGTCCACCACCAGCGCGCCTTCACGATGCTGGCGGCGCAGAACGTCGACATCGAGCTGGTGCTGCAGACCCGCGGACGCGCTCACCTGGCCAGCGTGCTGGCCGCGCTGAAGGACGCCGGCTTCGAAGCCGAAGAGCAGCATTGAGCCGCAAGATCAACCCCGGATGGTTCCATTCAGGGGCTCGCAACCCCCTAGACCGGTCCCAGGCTGCCCGTCGGTAAAATGCCGGGAGTTGTCAATTGCGTATTCGAGGTACTTCCCGATGTCCAACCCCACCCCCATCGAGCCGAGCCAGGGCGCCGCTGTCGAAAAAGACGCCGTCGAGTCGGTCGTTCACCTGATGCCACTGGTGCTGCCGCTGGCCGGCGGCGTGCTGATGCTGCTGCTGGCATCCATCGCGGTCTACATGGCCTGACGCTGACAGGCGTTCGCGCCTTTGTCCGCGGGCGGTGCGGCCCGCGCTGACGCAGTCTCCCAAAGCGAAACGTTTTCTCAAACGGACCTCCGTGCCTGAGCGGCACGGCGCCCCGTTCGGAAAGACGATTTTTCAACTTAGGAGATTTTCCGATGAACGCACCCACGATGAAGGGCCTCACCATTCAGACGCCCTCATACGTCAAGAACGCGAAACTGATTGCCTGGGTGGCCGACATGGCCGCGCTGTGCAAACCCGAAGCCATTCACTGGTGCGACGGGAGCAAGGAAGAATACGACCGCCTTTGCCAGCGACTGGTCGACGCCGGCACCTTCAAGAAGCTCAACCCTGCCAAGCGCCCCAACTCGTTCCTCGCGGTGTCTGACCCGAGCGACGTTGCGCGCGTGGAAGACCGCACTTTCATCTGCTCCCAGGAGAAGGAAAACGCCGGTCCCACCAACAACTGGATGGCCCCGGCCGAGATGCGCGCGACGCTGCAGCCTCTGTTCGATGGCTGCATGAAGGGCCGTACGATGTACGTCGTGCCGTTCAGCATGGGCCCGCTGGGCTCGCCGATTGCCCACATCGGCATCGAACTCTCCGACTCGCCCTATGTGGCCGTCAACATGCGCATCATGACCCGCATGGGCAAGGCCGTGTACGAGGTGCTGGGCGCCGATGGCGAATTCGTGCCCTGCATGCACACCGTGGGCGCACCGCTCGAGTCCGGCCAGAAGGACGTGTCCTGGCCCTGCAACAAGACCAAGTACATCGTTCATTATCCCGAAACGCGCGAGATCTGGAGCTATGGCTCGGGCTACGGCGGCAATGCGCTGCTGGGCAAGAAGTGCTTCGCCCTGCGCATCGCCTCGAACATGGGCCGCGACGAAGGCTGGCTGGCCGAGCACATGCTCATCCTGGGCGTGACGAATCCCGAAGGCAAGAAATACCACGTGGCAGCGGCGTTCCCGAGCGCCTGCGGCAAGACGAACTTCTCGATGCTGGTGCCGCCGACGGGCTTCGAAGGCTGGAAGGTCACGACCATCGGTGACGACATCGCCTGGATCAAGCCGCAGGCCGATGGCTCGCTGCGTGCCATCAACCCCGAGGCCGGCTACTTTGGCGTGGCCCCCGGCACCAATATGCTGACGAATCCGAACTGCATGCGCAGCTTGGACGACGGCGTGATCTTCACCAACGTCGCGCTCACGGACGACGGCGATGTGTGGTGGGAAGGCATGGAACAGGATGCACCGGGCAAGGCGCTGCCAGCCCACCTGATCGACTGGCAGGGCAAGGACTGGACGCCGCAGATCGCCAAGGAAACTGGCGCCAAGGCCGCGCACCCGAACGCCCGCTTCACCGTGGCCGCCACCAACAACCCGGCGCTCGACGACGCCTGGGACGATCCGAAGGGCGTGACGATCGATGCCTTCATCTTCGGTGGCCGCCGCTCGACCACTGTGCCGCTCGTCACCGAGGCCCGCAACTGGGTGGAAGGCGTGTACATGGCCGCGACCATGGGCTCGGAGACGACCGCTGCCGCGGCTGGCCAGCAAGGCATCGTGCGCCGCGACCCGTTCGCCATGCTGCCGTTCATGGGCTACAACATGAGCGACTATTTCCAGCACTGGCTCGACCTCGGCAAGAAACTGGAAGCCTCCGGCGCCAAGCTGCCGAAGATCTACACGACCAACTGGTTCCGCAAGGGCGCGGACGGCAAGTTCGTCTGGCCTGGCTATGGCGAGAACATGCGCGTGCTGAAGTGGATGATCGATCGGGTTGAAGGCAGCAAGACCAATGGTGTGGAGCACATCACTGGCGTGAGCCCACGCTACGAGGATCTGAACTGGACAGGCCTGAATTTCAGCGCCGAACAGTTCGCTACCGTGACCAGCATCGACAAGGCTGCGTGGGAGGCTGAATTGAAGCTGCACGCCGAACTGTTCAAGCAACTCGAGCACCACCTGCCGAAGGAATTGCCGGAAACCAAGGCCGCGATCGAGCAGCGCCTGGCAGCCTGATCAATCACTGATTGCTCCAACTAAAAAGCCCGGTGGATTGTCCATCGGGCTTTTTTATTGGCTGTTCGGTCTGGTTGTTGGCGGTGTCGCCATTTCCATTGCGCTTCCATTTCCGAATTCTTCAAAGCAAAAAACCCCAGTCATTGCTGACTGGGGTTTTCTGGGCTGTAAGAGCCTGACGATGACCTACTTTCACACGGGAACCCGCACTATCATCGGCGCTGAGTCGTTTCACTGTCCTGTTCGGGATGGGAAGGAGTGGTACCAACTCGCTATGGTCATCAGGCATAAAGGGTTGTCTGACTGATCACACGATCAATCAAACGAATTCATAGAGTTTGGAATCAGCTTTTGGCGAATTATTTTGAATGCGTCAACTTGGCATAACACCTTGATCAGATTGATCAAAGTTATAGGGTCAAGCCGCACGAGCAATTAGTATCAGTTAGCTTAACGCATTACTGCGCTTCCACACCTGACCTATCAACGTCCTGGTCTTGAACGACTCTTTAGGGGGCTCAAGGCCCCGG
>Ga0209257_1000211_pt1 | contig 139998 bp, 147 predicted proteins | sample AraplaCvi_mCL_r2_FD_184277 | JGI IMG/M metagenome (GOLD analysis project Ga0209257, IMG submission 184277) | Arabidopsis root microbial communities from North Carolina, USA - plate scrape MF_Cvi_mCL_r2 (SPAdes) (version 2) | ecosystem: Host-associated > Plants > Roots > Endosphere | place... | reverse complement strand
GGTCGCAACCGGGTCATCTCCTCAAGGACCGGCGGTTCCAAGGCGAACTGGGCGTCGAGATGGTCGAGGAAAGCATCGAATTCCTCAAGCAGTCGCCCGGCGATAAGCGAGTTCTCGGCATGTTTGCGGGCCAGGACGCGGATATCCTGGGCCTGCAGTGGCGTCTTGGTGAGAAACCGTAGATAGATGACCTCGTCGAACAACGGCTCGCGGTCACGGCCGGGAATGGCTTCCACCAGGGCCAGCGCTTCGTCGAGGCGATCAGCCTCCGTAAGCTCGAGCACACGCTGCCAGTGCGGATCTGGATCCCATGGTCCTGCGGTCAGGTCGGGCAAGTCTTCGGGAAGACCCTTGCCGTCGACGCCCCGCCATTGGGCGCCAAGCAGTCGGGCCTGAAAGCCGTAACCCCTCGCCTTTTCATTGTCGTTCCAAATGCGCGCAATCGGCAACGTCGGATCGAGCGGATCGGACGTCCAGGATTGGCCCTGCGGAATTCCGTCGGGCCGCATGACATAGCCGATATCGAAGCCGGCGGCGGAATAGTCGCCCGTGGCGAGATCACCGATCGATTCCACAATGCGCTCGAACAACCGGACCTGATCCTTGCGCACCCCGATCGAGATGAGCGCGCGCCCGCGCGGAGAGGTTTGTCGCGACACGGCCGGCGCATAGGTAGCCAGCTCAACGGCGCGTTGCCGGCGGATACCCGGTCCTTCCAGGAAGTGGATCCGGTGGGTGATCTCCTCAGGGAAATCGGGGTAGGTCAGCGAAACCGGGGCGACTGCCTTGGACGGTCGCTTCTTCGGTGGAGCCTCCGGGCCATATTCCGAGAGCAGCTCACCACAGAGCGCCGACAGCCGCGCAAAGTGCGTCGCCGCAGCGGAGCCCGGCGCGCGCTTTCCCGCAAGCGTCCCATAGAGTTTCTGCCACTTCGCGAGATCCTTTCGGTAGAGCTCGCGGTAGGTCCTGTTGCGCAGCGTGTCCTCGTATAGCTTGGCCGCCGCTCGAAAACCCGCGAGTCCGATGTCTCCCGTTTCAGGCGGAGGAGGCTTGAGGATCATGGTGTCGCTCGTCAGCCGAACGACGGCGAGCCATCGGCCCATCCGGACGCCTGCCACAAGATATTGAACTGGTCGCGCAGCTGAGGCTGCATGGCGGCGGAAAGATCCTCCGCCTGCAACTCGGGTAGGAACAGCTCCGGCTTTCGTATCGTCCTGCCGCCCCCGCGGGACCGCGTGAGCTCAACATCCTCAACGCCGCGAAAGGCGATGGAAACCAGACCTGGTCCGGCTAGGCCGATCGCCGCGAGGACGCCGGCTAGCCGTTCAACATGCGCCACGATCGATCCTTCAAGCGCTCGGCCATCAACGAGGATTTGCTCGTCCGCATCATCGACACGACCACCAATGGTCGCTTCATATTCGATGACACCAGGGCGCACGAAGCGGGTCCGCCATCTAGTTTCGGGATTGTTGTCCGTGCGGATCAGCGGCAGCCCGAAACTCCACCACTGACGCTCGTCGGAATCCGACTGGACCCTGACCTGCGTGTCCGGCGGGAAACGCGATGCGGCGGCCAGCACGACCTTCGGGTCAAGGGAAGGCCGATCCATCGCGGCAAGAGGAACGAGGCGAAGGATCATGCTGGGAACGGCGACGATCTCAGGGAGCCCGCCCCGCATGCGGTCGGCGGCAAGCTCCCCTGCTGCCTGCCTCGCGGCTTCCCATCGGGGATCGACCTGCGGCGCGGCCGGTGCCGGTGCCGCGACACGGATCCGCGACCGGCCAACCTTCTCAAAGGCGTCGATCGCTTCGATCAGGGTCGTAGACCGCGCATTCAATTCCCTGATCGCATCGAGCGTGCCCTGCTGCGTGCCGTGCGTTACGTCATAGTCCGTCTTCGGCCACGCCATGTTGGGATTGCGATCCATGACGTGGGTGCGTTCGTAGACCAGCTCCATCAGTGAGCTATTCGCGGCGCGCAGCGCCGTGGCCGCCTCCTGCAGCGCCTTATCCTCGAAATCGAACTCAGCCCCCGCCCAGGTGGAAGCGATATCGTCGAGGGGATCGAGCGCCTTGCGCGGATAGGGCTCGCCGAAGTTATGCTCGCGCAGGAACTGGCGCAGCCGCTCCGGGATCTGGGTCCGGAATCGCTGGAGAAGCTCGACGTCGTGAGGATGTGGCTGTTCCGGCGGCTGGGCCGCGCGAAGAACCTCGTCATCAAGGATCAGGCGGAGCGCGCTCTCCAGATCCTTCTGCAGCCCAAGCCGGGCCGCCTGGCGGTCCTCGTCCGTCGCGTCTGGCGGGCAGTGGAAGAGGATCGGTCGCTTGAAATGGGTAAGGTCGAATGGGAGGGGATGATCGTCCGGATGTCCCATGGCCGTGTTCATCACGCCAATCATCCTGGCCCAGCCGCGCGACTTCAGCGCCCAGCCATGCTCGAGCAGGACATTGGGATTGGGCGAAAGCTGCCCCTTGGCCCGCGTCGCGACATGGGTGAGATCGGAGAGGAACGCGACGGCTCGGTCGATCTTGCCGAAAATCGTATCGGCCAGCGGCGGCATGCCCGATACCCCGACCGTATCGCGGTCGGCTCGCACGTCGCGATCGGCAGGGTCGACGTCCGCGTCCGCATTCACAGCGCGAATGGCGCGATCCAATGCGAGCTGGATAAAGCCGCGACCAATTCGATTATCTGTGTCGCTCTGCCAGGAATAGAAGATGTGGTGCGGCATGCAGGTGACGGTTCTCGCTATTGCTCAGGGAAGCCTAGCTAACACGGCTTCATCGTTCGGGCAGCAGTTACGGGACAGGCCTCAGCCAAGTAATTGTCATCAATGACACTTTACCTGGAAGCGCTGGGTAAAGTGTCACGGACGGCACTTGGTTGGCTATAAGCTTACTGGCCGAGACAGCATGACGCGGGTCTTGAGATTGCCGTCTGGCCTCCGATGCAGGTCGACGATGTGCCCGCTTCGCGGCTCGAATGTCATCAGGTCTGCCACCGTTTCATAGGACGTGTTCGGCCCGAAATACCGGGTCGTTCCGTGCCATCGCTGCCCCTCGATCAGGCGCATTCGAAAGGTGCCGCTCGGGGCCGGTACGGTGACCCGGTTGTTGGCCGCCACATACACTGAGAGAATGTGTCGGTTCGTCGCCGGTTCAAAGAGCTGGACGACTGCGTTCGCTTCGCTGGCCTCGACCGTCAGCCTGCTCTTGATATCTGCCGCCCTGATCGTGCGCGAAACCGTAACCGATCCCGTCTCTGGAAACGGGATCGCGGCCGCCAGATCCGGGAGCCAGCCCTTGCGCTGCATTTCCCCGTACATGGGCACCAGGATCGATAGCGCCGACAGGAGGATTATCCACTTCTGCCACGGGTGCGGTGTGAGGCGCCCAGCGGACCGATACCGCCCTCCTGAATAACCGTGGCTGAGGCGCGCCGCTTTGCTTTCTGCGCGCCGGCGCTCGCGCATATAGTCGCGATCATCGAGCCCCATTGAAGCGGCCCTCCAGCGGCCAGACCGGCGTCGCAAGCGGCAGGCGCGTGACCGCCGGGGTCGCTTCGAGGGCGGCGTCACGCAGATGTCCGACCGCCGCCTGTGCGGTGGCGATCGTCGCGCGGTCCGACGAAGCAATCCGTATCGTCTTGTAGCCCGCCCGCGCTGTCATCGCGTCGCGAGCATCATCCTGGTGTGGCTCTGCCAAGCGATCTTCCATTTCCACCAAAGCCAGGATCGCGCTCGAGGCCGGGTCGACGATCACAAAATCGACGACGAGGCGCGCGAAGTCCTCACTATCGGACGGGCGGAGCCTACGTCCCTGTTGCGAGCCCGGTGCGAGCAGCGCGCTCATGGAGACCTGGGCGTGAATTCGGTACATCGGAAGCACTCGCTCCAGCGCCGCCAGCATCGCGTGCTTTCGATTGCTGAGGAACGGTTTTGCTACCGGTGCCGGCGTCGGACGATCCTCGAGCATGTGGCGAAGGCGCGGCGCGAACCACGCAGCAAGGACGATCGCGATCGCCGCCCCAGCAAGAAGGAGCGAACTGCTGAGTGGCAGTCGGCCAAGCTGATCGAAAATCTGAGACATTGAACCTCTCCCAGTTTGGGCACGAGGCTCGCGCCCCGCGCCGGCGCTGCTGCCTGTCAGTTCCAGCCGTCGCGGCGGCCCTCGTTGCTGTCCTTGAGATCGCGGCCGTCGAGTGCGGACCGGCGGATCTCCAGCTCGACTTGGTCGCCCTTGCGGCGGGTGCGGAAGTCCGCGTCCCTCAGACCATTGCGGCGTGCATAGTCTTCGGCCGCCTTCTCGCTGCCGAACTTCCCGCCTTCATCAAAATCCCATGCCATATGTCGTCTCCTTGGAAAGGCCGGCACGGCACCGGCATGTCGCACTCACAGGTCGAGCCCCAGGCTGCGTTCCGGCAGCGGCGGGAGCAGGTCGCCCTTGTCGGGTTTGAGGTCGGGTGGTGCCTTGAGATCGCTGGCCTTCGCTGCTGGCTCGGCGGGCGCGATGGGCCCGTCCGGAACTGGCGGGAGGTCCAGGAGTAATTCGGAGTGTTCAGCCAGGTTGATGCCGTCGATCGGACCCGGGTCGAACTTGGCCGACAGCATCGGGCCATTCTTCCCGTCGATGTCGAGCCGGCCGACTGTCTCCAGCGCCGAGGTCTTGTTGCCGGGATTGAGATCGAGCTGGCGCTCGAGCTTTTCCCGGTTGTCGACCACCATCGTCAGTTCGTCACGCACCCGCGTCACGCCGACATTGAACAGCCGCTGGTTGGAGAGATTGCGCTCATGGCTATCCATGACCGTGATCGCTTTGTCGGTGGTGATGCCCTGCGCCATGTGCATGTTGAGCGCGTAGGCAAGGTCGAGCCGAGAGAGCATCGGATCGCCGAGATCGAGCGTCAGCCGCTGCTGGCTGGCCGTTTCGACCGTGACCCCATTGGCATCCACCGTGAGCACGCGGGCGAGCGCCGCATTGTGCAGGTCGCGCGGCTTGTCGTTGGCGGTCCAGCGGATGCGGTCGCCTTCCCGTATGTGAAGGTCCTTCTTTTGGGTGAGCTCCAGCCGGTCGCGTTTTTCGGTCGGCGAAAGCTTCTGCGGGTCGAACCGGATCCGACGACGTCCGTCGCTCAGCTCGACCTTTCCGTTCGGCAGGACCTTGGTGACGTCGTACCGTCCCTTCTCGAGACCGACATCCAGCGCGCCGCCGCGGCCGACATCGAGCGTCTGGCCAGGTTGGTAGGTCGAGGCATAACGCAGCTCCTCACGCGTCAGATTGACGCGCTCATAGACGGTGAGATGGATCCCCTGCCCCCGAACCGTGCCTTCGGCCGCGAGGCCGTCTTGGATGCGTTGATTGATGATCGCACGGGACGCCCGCCCGGACGCGAACATGGCGGTCGCTTCGCGATCGGCGGCGGGGAGCGCGAGCCACATGTCGGCGGCCGTCTCCGGCGCGCTGGCGCTCTCGTGGACATTGTCGCCCAGGACCTTCATCGCCTCGCCCGCCCTGCCGACATTGGAGAGCGCCGCGACCGTGCGCAGCGTGTCAGTGCGCTGACGGATATTCTCATCCATCCGCGCCATCGTGCCGCCGCTGGCCTGGATCATCGCAAAGGCCTTGCCCGCGTCGATCGAGGAGAGCTGCTGCCGATCGCCCACCAACACGAGCTTTTCCACGCCAAGCGCTTCGGTAATCCGGTGGAGCTTGAGCATGTCATCGCTCGAGACCATCGAGGTTTCGTCGACGACGAGCATGGCGCCGGCGAACTTGGCCTGCGCCGCCTCGTACCGGGGCGTATCGCGCTCGGTGACGAACCGTTCATTGGCGAGCACGAACGATGCGATCGTCTGGCTCCTGATGCCCGCCCCTTCAGCAAGGTCGGCGACCATCTTGTTCTGGAAAGCGAGGCCGAGAACCTCTCGACCTTCAATGGCGGCCACCCGCCCCACGGCCTGCAGCATTGTCGATTTGCCGGCGCCGGCGACGCCCTGGATGGTGACGGTCCGATCTTCGGACGAGAGGATGAGCGTGGCGGCCGCCAGTTGTCCGGCATTGAGGGGGCGATCGGCTGCTGCCTGCAGGCGCGCCGGCGCTTCAGCGGCACCGATGATGGACTGCGCCTTACCTTGGCCTGCCTCTACCGCCTTCAGGATGCTCTCTTCGGTACGAAGCGCCTCGCGTGTCGTGACCATCTGCACGCCCTTGTCACCGAGCCTGGCGACGCCCGGGATGAGTTGGCGGTTCTCGATCAGCTGGCCGATCCGGTGCTCGACCGTATCAATCGTCACGCCCTTCAATCCGAGGTCGAGGGCGGTCTTCGCCAGGAGGTGAACGTTGAAGGATGCTTCGCGCTCGGACAGGATCCGCACGGCCGATGCGACAGCGAGCTGCGCGCGTGCCGTGGCCGGCGATTGGGTCACGCGGGCGAGGCCGCTATCGACCAGCGGATCGCTCGGACGAAGGAAACCGCCGACGAGATCACGCGCGCTCGCGATCGCTTCCGTGACGGCGCGAAAACCGCGTTCGAGCCGGCTGTCCGCCGCGCTCTGGCCCGATCGCGTTTCGGCTGCGGCGAGCAGGCCCTTGCCGTCGAATCCCAGGGCAGCGGCCTTCTCGATCCAGCCCTTGAGGAGGCCATCGCGATCATCGACATTGAGCTTGGGATCGCGGGTGTTGGTGGTGACGCCATCGCGCCCCTTGGCCGACACGATGCCCAGCTCGGCTGCCTTTTCCAGGATTGCTTCCCGACGCTGGCTGAAGGCGTCGATCACGCCTTTGGGCACCCCCGCTATCTCGAAGGTGCCGTGCTTGCCCTTGAGCTCGACGTGGTAGCCGAGCTTCTCGAGCCCGGCGCGCAGATGGGCGTGATAGATCGCGCCGATCGTCGTGTTGTTGCTCCAGATCTTGTCGGCGTGAAGTGCCTGCCACTTCCCGTCGGGCATATGGGTGAGGTTGGCGACGACGGCATGGACATGGGCTTGCGGATCGAGCGCCCGGCTCGTGTCATGCTGGAAGAGCGCGTAGACGAGATTGCCGGTCTGGACTGGGACCTTACGCCCCTCGATGTCCTTCCGCCCTTCCGCGAGATTCTTCTCGACCCATGCCATCGTTTTCTGGACGGCGGCCATGTTGGCAGCGAGCACGCGTTTGTCGCCGGCGACATAGGCCATGAGCGAGACCGACTTCGGCGCGGAGAAGGTGAGATCGAGGCCGTTGCGGCGATTCTCGACCTGGGCGACGCCTTCGCCTGACGGAAGCGTTCCGCTGAGGATTTCCTCGAAGGCTTGCTTCGACACCTCGCCTTCAAGACCGAGCGTTTCTGCCCCTACGCCGGCCCATGCGCTCTGCTCGGCCGAGCCGTCGGCGGTGTAGTAATTGTCCTTGAAGTCGTCCTTCGCGAAATAGTTCGCGGCGCCAGAGGCAGAGCGGACCGAGGCGATCGAGTGCATGGGCCTAAATCCCCATGTCCTTGCCGTCGTGATCGCGCCCGGTGGCGAACCCTTCCCTCAACTCGATGAGGGTCTGATCCTCCACCTGGGTGCCGCGCGGCTGGGGATCATGCGACTCCCGGCGATCGTCGCTGGCGCGCGTGGCGACGACTTGTTCGGCGGGCTTGTCGCGCGCGATCTGCGCCTTGTCCGCGGCGTGAGTTGCCGGCGTCGTTTGCTCGTTCCGGTCGTCGCTCCGCGGCGCGGGGCGCATCGTCTCGGCAGTCTCTTCCTCGCTCGGCGCCTGCAGAATGCGGGACGCCATGTCCTTGGCGAGATTGGTCGCCTCAACGACCTCGTCGACGATCTGAACGGCGCCATCACGACCGCCCGCCTCTCCGCCATCATCGGCAAATGCTTGCTCTCCGCGCCTCGACCGCACGGGGTTCATCGATGGCCTGGCGACGAAGCCGGAAGCGACCGGGGGATAGTCTTTCCATTCGAGCAGGATCCGCGCAGCCGGGAAGCCGTCCGGAAACTTCACGAAGCCGTGCATCGACGGCAGGTTCGTGATGTCGTCGGCGATGACGAGCGGCTCGACCTGCTTGCGCGGGGTCAGCGTCGAGGCGTCGCGATTGTTGTTATAGCCATAGCTGTACGCCTCATCCATCTGACGCACTTCGCGGTTGCCGATGTAGCGCGCGCATTGCTCCGCCGTGTCGAGATCGGCGGTCGCCAGGATAAGCTTGGAGCGGGCGAGCGAGGCTAGGTTGCGGGCGCCCTGCTCGCCATAGACCTCGACCAGTTTCTCGAAGCTGTGGATGCCCAGGATCATCGCGCCGCCGAAGGCGCGCGCGGTCTGGAGGCCGTTTTCGATCGCTGGCAATTTATGAAGCGCGCCGAGCTCGTCGAACATGAACCACATGCGCAAGGAGCGCGTGCGCGGCATGGTCATGAGCCGATTGATGCAGAGGTCCATCCAGAGCGTCAGGAGCGCCCGGTTCATCGGCAGATCGACATAGTTGGAGGTGATGAAGAGGATTGCGCCGGGCTTCTTCTCGCCGGTGATCCAATCACGGATCGAGAATTGCTCGCCTTCATCTGGCAGGAACCGCAAGACCTGCGCATTGGTGTTGAAGACGGCGCGGATCGACTCCGCCATGCGCGCTGCTTCCGGCGCGGTCAGCGGGTCGGCGATGGTGTTGGCGAGGAAGCGATGCACGCGCTTGAGATCCGCAGTCATCAGGTTCTCGCTAAGCGCGAGATTGGTGGTCTGGCCGCGTTCCTGAAGCCGGATGCACATCTCGATGAAGAGGGTGCGCGCAGCGAGCGCCCAGAAGGGTTCTGAGGATCCGCCATCGGAGGGGATCAAGGCGGCGGCGGCCGCGGTGAATTCGCTATGCGTGCGGCAGTCGTTGAAGATCGACCAGGCCGGGCAACGCTGGTCCATCGGGTTCAGAATCGTGTCGCGGTCGGGATCGTAGAAGGCTTCGACATAGGCGCCCGTCAGGTCGAAGATGACCGCATTGTCCTGCCGCTCGCGCATCTGCGACACGAGGCTGCGAAGCTCGGTCGTCTTGCCCGATCCGGTCGTGCCGATGAGCATCGTGTGCGATTGCTCCATGCGGTGCGGATATGGGACGCCAGCTAGACTGTAAGGGTGATGGATGCCGCCCGCCTTACGCTCCGCAAAGGGCAGTCTGAGCACCGCCGAGGGCGTGAGGCGCGGGAAGAACTGGCGTGCATCTTCCTCGAACTTGGTGGCATTATGCTGGGCGATTTCGGCGAAGAGGACGCCCCGTTCGACCAGCATCGCGCCGCGCTCGTGGCGTTCCTGAAGGATCGTCTTCCCGCGTTTACGGGATATGTCGACGAACCAGATCGTGATCGGCGCGATGACGAAAACCGAGACCAGGATCGAGCCGATCAGCGCGCGGATCGTGTCGTCCCATGCCTTCTGGACAGCGGGAATATAGGGCACCGCAGGCATGATCGTTTTGTAGATCTCGCCGTTCGGCAGCGTGACGTTGACGCGCTTGTTCGGATTGAGATCGACCCAGTTCCAGAGCGCCGAATAGACCTTCATGCAGACGAGTTGGAATCCGTGCTCGTCGAGGCGCAACGAGAGGATCACGAACCAGGCCGCAAGGAAGGCAAAAAACCACGCGATGATGGGCAGTCGCACGCCCGAAAACCACATCAGCATCTCGTGGGTGAGAAGCTGGCTGCCGCGGGTGAAATTGCCCGAGTTGCGCTGAACCTGGCCGCGCGCCGAATGGTGCGTCAGCGGGATGTTTTTGCCGTTCGAACGGATGTCCTCACGCGCCATGATATTGGACCAGGCGCTTGTCGGTTTCGGCCACGAGCCGGTCGCGCAGCTCGGGATATTGCTCGCGGATGATGACGTCCAACGCGAGCTGCTGGAACTCGCTGATACGAGCGATCCGGCGGTGGCTGGCGGTCAGGAGATCGGAGGAGGAAAGGAAGACGTCGAGCGCCGACCGGATGATGTCGGCGACGCTGAGTTTCCGCTCCGCGGCGATCGCGCTCAGGCGGTCCCACTGGGTCCGCTCGAGCCGCACATTATAGTGCCGGTAACTGGTAGCCAAGACCAACCTCCTAGCAGGGAGGCTGGTGGGGACTGAAGAAGGTGCGGTTTATAGCGTAGAGGCCGGCACGCGGCAAGTTGATCGTCGGGTGCCCGAGCGCTGTAGTCGTTCGTACTACGCGGAAATGGCGGATTTGCGCGAGTTTTGCGTCTCAATCCTGCCGTACTACAATGTAGTCGCCTTCCCTTCCGCGCTAAACCATTGCGAAGCAACGAAAACCCTGCACCTTCAGGTGCGTAGGGTGTGCTAATCCTATGAGACCGATCCCCTGTCCCTGGGCCGACTTGAGACTGATTGATGAGGCGCCGGCTTCCGAGTCCGGCAGGGGGCCGATCCGCCGAAAGGCGGAAGGCTAGTGGCGTCAGCGCCGACGTAGTCGCGCGACGTGATCAGGCGAAAGCAGGGTAGCAACGCCGGACCTTAGCGCGTCATGGACCGTCTTCCAGCGATCCGACATCGCGATTATGATTGCCGTGTTCATAGCCCGATTAGCGTTGAACATGAGGCCCATATGGCGAAGACATTGGAACAGGAGCGCTTGGCGTTGGAAGAGGATGCGCGTCGGCTGGAAGAGCGGCGCAAACGCCTCGAAGAAAAAGAGCGAGAACAGGCAATCTCGACGATCGAAAAGACGGGACTGCTTAAGCTCGACGCCAAGCGGCTGACGGCGCTCACCGATCGCATCAAGACACTCGGGATCGAGGCTGTCGAGAAACGGCTGGCGGCCTGAACCTGACCTGCCGCGCCAGCGGCGCGGCACGGACATGGGGGGCTCGATGCCTCCCATGTCCGTTTATCTCCCAACAAAAAAAGGGAGAGGCGCGAGGCCCCTCCCCTGATCCTTCAGAACTCGTCGGACATGCGGCCCGGCACCGTGTGGACTACTCGGTCGATGAGCGTCATCGGCAGCGCGTCATAGTCACCTTCGTCGATAGCGACGTAGCGGCCCGGCTCATCCTCGATGACGTGCTGGTCGAAGAAACTGTGGAGTGCGCGGCGCTCAGCGAAGGCGAGCGCGGCGAGATAGTTGGCGGTATCGGCGTGGGCGGTAGTCGAGATGATCTGCATGGCGTGCCTCCTGTCGTCTTGAATGACAGGGGAATGGTCGTCGTTGAGGGGGCCACCGGGTCAGGGACGCCGGCGCAAGCCGGCGCCGCGTAGCGGCGGTGGGGGTTACGATTTTCTTCGGCGGCCACTGCCGCCGAAAGGCATGGACTGCGGCTGATCCGCCGAAGAAAATGGTGGGGCCCCGCCGTCCTTGACGCGGCGGCTCCCTCAACGACATGCTCGGAATTCTGTGAGAGATTTTATCTTCTGATGTGTGCGGAACGGTGGCAGATAGGGCTACTTTAGCGCGCCGCATCAACAAGGTGCTGCGTCATGCAATGCAGCTTGGTCTACGACAGGCCGACCGACGGAAAATAGATGACGCCGTTGCGCTTCCATCAGCCCGGCACTGAGAGGGATTAGGTGGACGCTTCAAGGCGCTCTTCTGTAGGGCAGCGCCGCCTTGTGGTTGGTTCATCCGGCCGCCTGTGATAGTTCCGGCGTGCGCTGCGAAACGGGCAGCGCCGGGACTGGTAATCCCGTCAAGAACGGCAACTCGGTGTGATCTCACGCCGGGGTGCCTGCGCATATGTCCAGGTGCCTCGGCACTAAAAGCGTAGGCGCATGTCTTGACGTGTTACCAGCCCCGGCTCCCGCGCCCAGTGCGCGGGAGTTGTTGGGCGGGCGCACTGACACTGCCGCCGGTAAAAGCGCACCTGAATGGGTGAAAAATGGACAGCCTCGGAAAGGACCCGGTGGTCGCGCGCGCCCTCGCGTTGACGCTGATGCGACAGGCGCTCGCGCTGCTCGACGCAGCGGGCGATACGGCACCGGCTGTCCACCTGCAAATGGCAGTGGACACGATGACTCGGGCTTCGCCGCTGCCTCCCGATGATCGGGCGGGCACGGCCTGAAACCATATAGTTGGTCTTATGCCCGGCAAGCAAAAAAAGGGGCGCGCCAGCGCAAGCGGCGCGCCCTCCTTCGTCGGCGGGATCTGGACGGAGGCTAAGCCCATTCCAACCGGGAAGTGTCGTCGGCGTCAGCGGTCGCGAGCAGCTGATCGAGCCGCTCGAAATAGTGGACAACGCCGCGCTCTTCGGCCCGCCGGCGAACGGCGGAGTTGGCTAGCCTTGCGCGCATGGCATCGATCGGGATCTCGCCGACGCTGTCGGGGCGCAGTCCAAGGGATTCGAGGAGCGCAGTGGCGTTGGCCGTCGTAAGATCCAGCTCGATGCCCTGGTCCGACGTCAGGGCAACGCGCATGTTGATCGTGCCGCTTTCCTCCACCCGGTAGACACTCACCCGCCGGCAGCGAAACTGCGCCTCCTCGACGACGCTGATCACGTCGGTTTGAAAATCGAAAACGCGCGTCACCGCGGCGAGCGCAAGTGGGCAGACGCGCGCCTCGAAATGGTAAGACAGAAACGCGTCCTCGGCGGCGTCGGGATCGAGCAGCACGTTTCCCGTTCGCACGCTCTCCTCCCGAAGCAAGGCGCGGAAGGCGGCGAGCTGGCGTGCGTTGATGGTGGCAATCGGACCGCGTTGATCGTCGGCTTTCGTAGCAATGCGGAACGTGATGGACATCTCGTCCTCCCCTGTTGAACCGCAAATCTTCCTCCCCCTCCCCTTTGATCTGCTTCGCGGGCCTGACCCGGTGTTCATGGACAGTGTCGAACGGGCGCAGGGCGCCCAGTCTCAAGCGGCGCGAAGGGGCTCGATGCCCCTGAGCGCCGCATATCGACGCAAAAGAAAAGGAGAGGCCCCGGCCGAAGCCGGAGCCCCTCCAAGCGGCGCTCACGCGCGCTGTTCGAGGCGCTGGTGCGCGAGGCGGACGATGTGCAGCGGAACCCCCGCCTGCCGGAGCTTCTGAGCGAGGTTCTGCTGGATGCCCGAGCCTTCGCAGATGACGGCTTCGACCGGCTTCAGACCGAGGATACGGTCGTTGCGGACAAAGGCGGCACGGTTGCCCTGGCTGCGGTCGAGGCGGAACTGGATGACCTTCACGCCGCGCGAGGCAGCCCATGCGTGCGCCACGGCATCGCAGCCCTTGGCCTGTGCGGTGGTAGCAAGGATCATCTCGGGGATGCGCGCCTTGATGCTGTCGAGCCCCTTCCACAGGAGGTCGCCATCTTCCCAGACCTGACCTCCGGAGAAGGCAACGACGGGTCCCTCAGGCGCGTACTGTTCGCGGCGCTCCCGGGCGCGAGAGGCGAGATAGTCGCGTGCGTCGATCATCGAGGCGTTGAGCGCAGTCGAGACCCGGCTTCCCCGGACCGGCGAGAAGGGCTTGCCCGTTTCGATGCGGTACATCTCGGCGGCGTGGTCGCGCATGCACTCCATCGCCTCCCGGCATCCCTGCAGCGTCTGGCAGAGCAGCTGCGTATCCTCCAGCTCAGTCGCGTAGATTTCGGAAGGGTCATAGCTGCGGGCCAGATCGCCCAACTTCTTGGCGGCATCGTCCTCCCGGCCTTCGATGCGCTTGGCGACAACATGGAAGCTGTTGGCGAACCCCCAGACCAGGTCGGTCGCGAAGGGCTCCATGCGCGTGTCGCGCAGCACATCAAACATCGTCGCCATCATCATTTCGACGGCAGCGCGGACCTGCTCCGGGTCGGGCATGTCCAGCGCTTCGGGCGCTTCGACGATGCTCAGCTTCGCCATTTCGCTATGTTCGATGAACGCACCCTCATAGGTCTGCGTAAGGTCTTCATTCTCGCGCGCGGCTGCGATGTGGCTGGCGAGGTCGGCGAAGTTCGTGAAGTTCTGCATGATAGCCTCCATGTCGTGGATCTCATCCATTCGATGAGGCATCTCATTCGACGTGCGGCGGTCGTGGCAGTCAGGGACGTTAACCGGGAAGCCGGCGCAGCCGGACCCCGGTTAACGCCGCGAAGCGGGGAGTGGGGGAGCCGATTTTCTCGTGGTCCAGAACGCAGCGAAGCGAAGTGGCGGGCCGCGTGAAAATTGGGGGCACCGCTCATCCTTGACGGGCTCGGATCCCCGCACGTCATATCTAGGCATTCAGAGAGAGAGATTTTTTAGGGCACTCCGGTTGCCCCAGGCGCCATCGCAAGGTGGTCGTCACCCGCAGGGCGGAGACCGGCACGGGCTCCGGGAGGCGTTAGCCGAGTAGGGCACCGGTCCCGGCATCGCCGGGATGCGTCGAACACTCCGGACGCGGTTTATTCTGGTTGCCCAAATGTTGGTCGCACCGCTCGCGCTGATCTGACAGAAACGGCGTCATGAGACGCAATCCCTTTGGTTTCACCGAGACCGCCGCCGATCGCTACCTGCGGGAAGAGCGCGAACGCACCAAACTGTTCCGGGATGTCCTGGGCGGCGGCACCGTGGCGACAGCGATCCGTGAAGCGACCGAGGCTCACAAGCTGATGCGCGGTGTTGACTTCGATCGGCCCTATCGCGGCGTGCTGGATGTTCTGGAGCGCGAACGCAAGGAACAGGCCTCCTTCAAGGCGCTGACCAGTACCGCCTGGGCGCTGTCTGTGACAGAGACGGCGCGCAATATCGCTGAGCGCCATGTCGATCTGATCGAGGAGCAACGGCGTCTGTCGGGCAGTGTGCTCGATACGGTGAAAGCGTTCGATCTCAATCGATCGACGGTCGCGTCGGCGATCGCGGCGGCAAGCAGCGGCGATAGCGTCCGCCGGATGATCGCCGAGGCTTTGCCGCGCTTCTCTGCGTTCGGTGCGATCGCCGAGCAGATGCGGTTGGTCGACGCATTGACGCTGCGGGCCAGCGAAGGGATCGTCCACTCGACGACGGCGCTGGCGGCCGAGATGGTCCTGGAGACGCAACGGATCGCCGAGGCGATCGTGGCGGCGCCGACGGATGAGGAGAGTGCCGAACTCCAAGGCGAGCTGCTCGAACTGATCGTCAGTTTCGTGCCACGGCTCGGGCCGAACACGGTCACAGAGCTGCAGAACATGGGGCTGTTCCAATGGTCGGGATGGCTCGCCGGGATATTGGGTCTTCTTCTCGCGATCGCCGCGCTGAACCCGGGCATGTCGCAACAGGAGAAGGCAGCGTTCGGCGATCTCAACCAGAAAGTCGAACAGCTCCAACAGGAGACGCACCGCTATTACGAGGCCGAAGGCCGCGCGGAAGAAGCCTATATCGCTAATCTGCCGAGGGCGGAGCTGGCGCGGAACGCGACGCTTCGGCGCAAGCCGGAGCGTGCCGGGGCCGTCGTGATGAAGGCGCCGCAGGGCATGCTGCTCGCGATCGAGAAGAGCGAGGGCCGCTGGCGTCTTGTCGTGTTCCGCGACCCGCTATCGAACCAGCTTGCCCGCGCCTGGGTCTACGCGACCGCCGTGATGCCGCTGGCGCCAGCGTCGGACACGAAGGGGAGTTAGGGCGGCGCAAGCGCCGCCCTTCAGGCTCAGAAGAAGTCGATCTTGTCGGCCCAGATCTCGCAGCCATAGCGGGTGATCCCATCGCGGTCCTCCCAGCTCGAATAGTGGAGGCTGCCACTGATCGCGACGACATCGCCTTTCTTGCGCGAGGCGCCAGACCGGCTGAGCCCGTTGAAGCAGGTGACCTTGTGGAACTCGGTCTCTTTGGCGGTGTAGCCGGTGGCTTCGTCGATATAGGTCTTGCCGTCCTTGAGCTTCACGCGGTCGGTAGCGACGGTGAGGGTGGTGACGCTGCCGCGCGTCTCGGGATCTTTGACGACGCGGCCGGCGATGTTGATGTTGTTCATGGCGCTGCTCCTTGTTGGGTCCGACGGCCTTCCCGCCGGTGACACCGAAAGAGCGGCGTGCAGGATCGCATCGCACCGGAGCGCTAGCGTAGGGGAACCCCTGGAGGGAGCGGGCGCGGGCAGCCGCGAAGCGGCAACACGGGCGACCGGAAGGGGTTGTGATGCGAGCCTGTCTCGCCGCAGGTGTCAGGAACAGGCGACGGAAGGGCGTTGGAGCCAATGATGCCAGCACCGCGCGACCAGCATCGTCGCCGGCTTGCTAACATGGATCAGGACGTGCGTTTCACCTGCGCGACCTTGCCGGCGTCGTAGGCGGCAAGCCAGCGGGTGCGGATCGTCTCATAGAGGCTCGCCGGCAGCAGCCCATAGGCAACCTCGCCTGCCGGGTCGCCAGGCGCCGGACGCAGGTCGGGGCCGGGCCATTGGAAGTGATTGAGCTCGGTGAGGATCACCCAGGATCGTTCGTCATCGAGACCGAGACGCGCCTTGGTGGCGGCTGGTATCTCGACCGCAAGTGCTGCGTCAGCCGGTGGTGTGTGGGTGACCGGCAACACGGTGACGACCTTGGCGCCGGCCTTGGTCGTCGCGGTTAGCAGGACGGCGCACGGACGGTCTTTGCTGCCCTCTTCCTGGCCGGCCTTTGCTTCGTGGGTCCACAGATATGCGTAACGGATGAGGAGGCCCGGGACCGGGTCAGGAATCTTCACGCGTCAGACCCGACCTCATGATCGAACGCAGCCGCAGCAGCGGGGGCGCGCGCGGCGCGCACGCCTTCTGCGATATCGTCCGGAACCTCATCGAGCGCGTAGACCTGACGATCCCGGCTCTTGAGGCGCAGATATTCTGCGTGCGACAAGAGCACGAGGCTCTCATGGCCATGATGCGTGATCGTGAGCGGGCTCTCGAGGGCCTGGCGGCTGAAGCGGCCGAACGACTTCGACACCTCGACGGAACTGGCAGTTTGCGGCATAACGATTCTCCTATCCGGAAAGTACGGAGTTTCCGGATACTTTTCAAGGTCTCGGGAAACGAAACGAAAAAAGGGCCCGCTTCGCGGCAGCGAAGCAGGGCCCTGAACGATCTTGGTAAGTGCGGGTCAGTCGGCCATTTCCGGCGTGCGGCGACGGCGACCGCCCGCAGGTGCGCCACCGAACGCGCCGTCGGCCGAGGATTCACCCAACCCATCGGTGCCGGCAGGCGGAGCGGCTTCGTCGGCGCCAGGCAGCGGCGGCAGGCCGTCATCGGCGCTCACGGTATCGGTCGGCGCGTCGCGGCGGCGGTTCGGGCGCGACCAGACGATGTTGTACGAGCCGTCCTCCTGGCGGAACGCCGAAATGTAGAGCGGCTTGTCGAGGCTCGGATCCTCGATCTTGCCGTTGAGGAAAGTCTCGCCGCTCGAATTCGACGACAGCTCGAACAAGGCGCCGACCTGAACCCACTGGCGGGCAGCGGAAAGCGCGAGGATCTCGAACTTGGGCGCGCGCGGATTGACGGACTGGACGGTGCGCAGCGCGATGACGATCGCAACGGTCAGCGTCGAGATCTTGCCGGTGTAGGTGCCGCTGGCGTTCTGCTGGATGGTGCCGATGTTCATGGGAATCTCCTGAGATTGTCTGCTCGAACCCCTTGTCCGAACACACTCTCTCATCCTCCTCAGCTCCTCGGCCGTTCGGCCGAGTAAGGCGCGCCAGCGCCGCTCCGACGTGCGCCACTTCGGCGCCGTCGGGATGTTCAGGGACGCTCAGCAGACGTCAGGCGCAACTAGCTGGCTGGCGGCGTTGCCGGCTTGCGCCACAGCGTGATGATGTCCTGCATCTCCTCGGCGAAACCGAGGCTGTCGATATAGACCGCGCCTCGGTCGTTCTGTCCGAGAAAGCCGATGACGGTGGTGATGTCGTTGGCGATGGCGACGTCGAGACCGAAGAGGTCGGCGATCTCGAAGTGGCCGAGGTCCGGACCGTTCCACCAAGCCATGAGGAAATTGGCGACGCGGCGCGCCTGACCCGTGTCGCTCATCGCGATCGGGATCAAGCGAGTCAGCGCCGCGCGTGCTGCGTCATAGTCGGTGGGAATTAAGGACATCGTCGGTCTCCGAACGGCAAAGCTATAGGTCTGCCAGGCAGGTGCAACCGCGAAGTGCTGATCTCGCCGGCCAGGGCGCCGGCATCGTTATCCGGCAGGTTCCGCACCTTCCGGTTGCGAGACGTCGACGGCGAGGGGCGGCACCGTGAAGTTTGCTGCGGCAAAGTGCGCCAGCACGGCCTCGATGGATCCGAGGCGTTCGATCGTCTCCAAGTCGATCATCGCGACGTCGTCCTCGGAGACGGCATAGGACTTAGGCTCACCCGCGCCGGTGAAGACGACACGCTCGGGTCCCCATTGCCCCGAATAACTGCCGCACCAGCGCACGAAGGGGAGATCATGCGCCACGCACCAGGCTTCGAGGTCGTCGAACTGGCCGCCGGCGACCTCATGGGCGAACAGATTGAGCGCCGCCCCCGGTACGAGATGGTCCGGCGCGAAGGGTCCGCCATCCCATTCGATCGAAAGACCCTCTGCGCAAATCATCTCGCAGAATGTTTCGAAGTCCGGCGTGCTGAGCGTGCCGCCGATGGCGATGGAGGCTGAGACACGGTCTGCCATGGTTGGCTCCTTGTTGGGGGCGCGCAAAATTGGGCGGCGCCAGGGGCCCGGCGACGCGCGTGGGTGAAGGATCGGGTGGCCTAGGCCGCGCTCTGGGGGTGATCGCCTGGCGCTGGCGGCTTAATGGATGGAGCCGAAGAGAGAACGCTTGGCGGCGACCTGCTGGCGACCGTCCTTGATACCGATCGTCTCGCGCATGTCGGCGATCAGCTGGCCGGCAAGATTCGCGGGAACGTCAACATAGGGTGCCACGATGGCCAACGCGGCTTCGGCGGTCGGCAATTCTCCAGGTTCGGTACCGATCCAGATGAGAGCCTCTCCCTCGTCGGGCTCTTCGTCGGTCCGGATGAAGACCTGCGCGAAGAAGGTCTGGAGCGGGCGATCCCAACCGACTGTCGCTCGGACGACGTCGGGCTTGTCGGCCTTGGGCTGAAGGTCATGCCGGCTCATTGGGTCGTCCTCCGGATTCTGTGTTGAACATGACGCGCAGCGCCCTCGGCGCTGCTGATGGCCCTCCCGGCAGCGGAGGCCGCCTGGCGCGCGCCCGCCTGCCGAAGAAGGGTACGGGCTTCGCGCAAGCGCTCAACTGCTATTGCAATGGCCTGCCCGTGCTCAGGTCCGGCCGGGGTAATCCGCCGCATGGCTTTCTCCAGATGGTGAGATGGGGTCAGTCATCGCTCGGGAGCATGATCGTCATGACGCGCGTCGTGACGAGCGGATCGGCGGGATCCTCGGACCCCCATTCGAGCGAGTGGTCGTAATAGTCGATCGTGAAGCGAACGGTGTGGCCGGCAATAACGAACTCGCCGCGGGCCCGTTCGCCACCGTCCTCGGGTTTGAAGGCGTAGCGCCGGATGGCGGCGAGGACCTCGGCCTGGGCCAGCGCCTCGCTCGCGCGCCGGTCGTCGCCTGCAAGAGTGGCAAGGCAGGTCGCCGTCATGACGATGCGGGCATTCCGATCGAGACCGAGCCTGACTCGATCATTGAGCTGCGCGATGCGAAAGATATGGTCGGTCATGCTGCCTCCTTCAGGCCAGCGTTGAAGCTCTCGAGCCAGTCTTCCATCGTCGGGCGCTCGCTCACCGGCACGAAGCTTGCGGCGTCCTGGAAGCGGATCAGGTCGGTCGGCGCATCACGGCGGATGGCATCGATCTCGGCCTCGGAGAGCAGTCGCTCGCCGCGGATGAAATCGGTGATCCGGCCCGGCTTTGTCTTGGTCGAGCGCCGCCACAGGCCTTCGACCGTGCGCAGCCTCGGCTCGGCCCGCGCTTCGATCAGAACGATCAGACGCAGACACCAAGCGGGAAGCGCCCGGACTTCGTCGGGTCGGATAGCGCCGCAGAAGAAGCAGCTCGATTTCGGCGGAATGGGCAAGCCCGCCGCTTCGATGCGCGCCGCGCAGCGATCGCGCGTCCAGCCCCATTCGCGCAGCGGATAGCGGCAGTCGAACAACGGGTCCTCGAGAGACGAAGCATGCGCGTAGCGGCGAGTGTCTGCCGGCGAAGCGTCATAGCCGATCAGCCGGATGATCTTCTGGCCGCGGGCCCATGCGGCCTTCGCCGGTGCCCACTGCTTCAGGAAGGCGTCTTGCGGCGCGACCTTCCATTTGAGCGAGCAGCTATGCCGTCCCAGGCTGATGCTCGGCAGCGTCGCGTTGGTCAGGACGTTGGCGAGGATCGAATAATAAGGCGGCCAGTGCTTGAAGCGCTGCGGCACATAGCGGACGACCTCGTAGGGGATGTGACGGGCCGCCATCCAGGCCGCGATCAGCATTTGATATTCATAGGTCGCCGGCTTCTCGGCACCCGGATCGGCAGTCAGTACAAGGTCGGGCGCCTCGCCGCGCGCTTCCAGTTCGACCAGGAGCGCCGTTGAATCGACGCCGATGCCGTAGGCGAGAACGACGGGCGGCGGTGCCGCGATGCTGATGGTATCGATCGGCCGTTGGGGGCTGAACGTCGGAACTGGTTGCGGGAGGGACATCGGGAGGCCTCGGACTTGAAAGACGGCTCATCGCCACCTCCTCAGCCCCCCTTCCCTCCTCAGCGCACAGGCGGCACGCCGCGCTGGACGGCCTCGGCGATGTTCTGACGGTGTCCGATCGCCATCGGAGGCTGCGCGGAAAGTCGTCTCAGTCTGAAAAGGGGTCCACCGTCGGGTCGCCGAGCAGGATCACGGCGATCGAGGGCTTGTCGTCGACCTCGAGCTTGCGGCTGTCGAAAACCTGCCGTCCCCCTCTTCCGATTGTCAGCATATCGAAGACGGGCGAACGACCTCGATCGGCGTTCGGGATGGTCGCGCCATGATCGTGGAACTGTATGTCGACGAAACCAGGCGGTGACCCGCGGCGATGCTCGCCGAAGAAGAAGGTGATCCGGCGTCCATCCGACGTCTTGGCGGTGATCGTGAAATTGCCGTCGGGTATGTCGATCGGCAGCGTCGGGACATCGTTGAAGCGGGCGAAGCCGATGCTCTCGGCATCGGCCGCCGTCATCACGGGCAGGCGAGTGATATCAGCCATGTCAGATCTCCGGTGACGAAAAGAGCGGGAGCGTGGGGTGCGCGAGGGGCAGCGCTTTTGGATAGGGAAGGCGCGGAAGGGCGCGGCCGTGGCGCCGCGCGTCGCGCGTGAGTTCGAAGCAATAGGCGAACAAGCCAGATTGCCGGTGGCGCGTAAGATGGCGGTCATGCTCGAGCCGCCACAGCCAGGCGGGCGGAGCCTCTCCGATCCTCGGCCTCGGGAGGCCGAGCGCGATCAGCTGGTCGATGGCGCCGGCATGCCCCTGTTCGCCCAACCGGATCTTCGAGAGCGTCCGTCCCGAGATCGTGATGCCGCCAGCGCGCAGGACGATCCGCGGCCGCGTGACCGCGCGGTGCGCGGCCGACAGCGCGCAGTAGACGCGGCCGATGTGCCCGACGTCGGGATCGCTGTACGACACCACGGCCTCGATGCCAGGCCGTTCCCGCCGTAGGCAGCGGAAGGCCCGCGCGACGAACCAGCTTTCGCCGTTCTGGGGGACGGCGTCGGTAAGGATGAGGCGCGCCAGCACGCAGCCGCGACGGGGATCGTCAAAGCCGGTATGGCGCACGATCACGGCGTTGGTGGTGGGGACGGCGAAGACGGCGACACCCTCGAGCAGGGCTGTGCGGCCGAACAGGCCGACGGCGACCTGCGCGGCCGGATAGCTCGGCAGATAATGGTGACGCGCAATGAAGGCGCGGGCGACCGCATGATCGATGACCTCGACCGCATAGTCTTTGGGGTTGATCACGGTCAGGTCGCGCGCCCACAGCGCGCGCCGCTCCCGCCATCGCTGGCTGCGGGACGTTTCCATGGTGGAGGCTTTCGCTCAGAGGAGATTGGGTTGCTGCGCGTGGCGCCCGAGGATCTCGCGCGCGAACTCTTCAGCCCCAGACTGATTATCGCAAGGGAACAGGTCGTGGCTGGCGAGGAGGCGAAAGGAGTGATCAAGCTCCATCGCGCAGAGCCAGCGGGCTTCCCCGTCGATATCGACCATCGCGAGCGGCAGACAGCGCGAGCCGCCGTACGGCCGCGGATCAACCGGATCGGTTGGAAAACCAGCAAGCGTCCAGAACCGCCATCCGAGCGGTGCCACATCGTCGATGGTGACCGACACCTCGAACCTGCCCCAGCGGGTCGTGATCCTGGTCATGCTGCGCGCTTCCGCGCGGCGTTCGCGATCAACTCGGCGAACCGGTCCCGAACTGCTCCCGCCCTCGGGTAGCGGTCCGCGAGGTCGTGGCGGGCAAGGATGGGCCGGCGCGCCGCGACAATCGCTTCGGCCTCGCGCATCGTCGGCAGGCGCGGCGGCCACCCGCTGACGTAGCGCAGAGCGGCCGGCATAGCGGCCTCGATGGACCGCCGTTCTGTCCGGTCAGCTTTGGCTCGGAGAACATCGGTCTGCAGGCCGCTCCCAAGTAGATGGGGCGCGACATCGGCGAGCCACCGCGCGGGCTGAAACGGAAAGGTCGAGCGCGCTTCGAGGGCGACGAGTTCGCGGTAGACGTCTGCGTTGAGCGGCGCGGCGGTCGACGCCCGGAGGTCGTGGAGCGAGGCGAAGATACAGTAGCGGCACGACAATCGTGTCGAGCCCCAGGTGGTGTAGGCCTCATGGAGGGGGACGCCGAACAGCGCGTGAGCGCGAAAGACGTCGGCCGTCGACCAGTCGGCGATTGGATGCCAGAGCGACATGACGGTGCCCTGCCGGTTCCCGGCCTTGGCGAAGCGCTGATCCACCTTGGCGATCGGAGTCGATGCGCGGTTGTGGCTTTCGTCACGCCTGAGGCCGAGCACAGAGATGATGCGCTGGCCGGCGTGCATGCGCGCAACCGCAGGGCCGATGACGGCCGCCTTCATTTCCGACTGACAAAAGCGAAGCGAGGCCGAGGACCAGGGTCCGATGAGGTTGTACGTCTCGAGCGCTTCGTAACGCCGTTTTCCGTTTTCGAACCGCTGATACCACCGATCGACGAGATCGCCGGCCGCCCGTCGCACGACGCTGAGCGGCATGTCGGCCAGCGCGGCGATCTGTTCGACGAACGCCGGTGTGGACACCCATTCGGCCCTGCCTAGATCGGCATGGATCGCCATGCGGCGGTCGCGTGGATGCCCGAGCAGATCGAGGAAGACATTTACGGCGAACATCGCCGCGCTCGAGTCCTTCCCCCCGGAAAGATTGAAGACCATCCAGGCGCCTGCCCGGATCGCACCGATGATCTCCGAGTCGATGGCCAGATCGGGCAGTGTCGGAAACGGGCGCGACAGTGGATAGCGCGCCGCCGCGGCGTGGTGAGCGGTCATTGCTAAGCCCTTTCGATCGATCAGGCGAAGAGGCGGCGCGCATGGCCAGCGGGATCGGCCAGGCGCAGTTCGGCGCGCAGGCGCGCGGCGAACCGGTCCGGCGCGAGCAGCTCGTTGACCGACGCCCAGCGATTGCGGTCGCCCATATGATCGTCTCGGCCTCGGACCTGGCGGAAGGCGACCTCACGGCCCGGCCCAAAGACGTCGAGGGAAAGCCGGACCCAGACCTCGTCGCCGTGCAGCGTGATCTCGCCAGAGACGGCCGGGCCGCCCTTGTTGGAGCGGATATCGTAGCTGCCTTCGTCCAGCTCCAGGGCCTCGGCGAGCCGGCGCATCGCAGTGCGCGCTTCGGCGTGGAACACGCGCTTCGCGGCCTCGTCATAGCTAACCCCCCGATAGGCGAGGTTTCGCAGGGTGGGATGGCGACGGATCTCTGCGATCTGGTCCATGCAAGCCCGGCGGAGCGCAATGCCGTCGGCAGCGCTATCGCAGACGGTCCCGAGGTGGCGAGCAAGAAGGATCACCGCTGGGTCCGTCTCGCTATCCTTGCCCGCATTCCGGCAGTCGGTGATCGCGGCGCCGATCGCGTGAAGCGTCGCGGCGATCGTGGTGAGGGCGCTGGGATCGAGCGCCTGTTGGTGGCGAAGGGCGACGTCGTAGTGCATGGGTGGGCCTCCGGTCTCGAGCGCAAATCCGCTCGTCCGGCCCCCTCCCCCTCGGCTCTTTCCGACGCAGTCGGGGAGACGATCGCTCTGTGTTGGAATAGACGTCGCGCTGATGGACCACCTCTTCGCCTTTGACCGCCGCGTGTTGGATCTCGATCCGGGCGCCATGCTGCTCGAGGGATTTGCGCTATCGATGGCTGAGGATCTGCTCGGCGCGGTGGCGACGATCGCGGAGGCCGCGCCATTCCGCCATCTGGAGACACCCGGTGGCCGCCGAATGTCCGTAGCGATGACGAACACGGGGCGGCTGGGTTGGGTCTCCGACAGGCGCGGCTATCGATATGACGAAATCGATCCGCTCAGCGGCCGTCCCTGGCCGGCAATGCCTTCGGCCTTTGCCGACCTTGCACGAAGTGCGGCGCGCGCGGCGGGCTTCGAGGGGTTCGCGCCCGAGGCCTGTCTGGTGAACAGATATGAGCCCGGCGCGAAACTGTCGCTCCACCAGGACCGCGACGAGCGGAACCTTGATCAGCCGATCGTCTCGGTGTCGCTCGGCGTCGAGGCGACCTTCCTGTGGGGTGGGGCCTCGCGCGCGGATCGCGCGCGCAGGATTCGACTTCGGCACGGCGACGTCGTCGTATGGGGTGGCCCTGCCCCTCTCACCTTCCATGGCATCGATACGCTGACGCGCAGCGAGCATCCGCTCACCGGTGCGCTGCGGTATAATCTGACCTTCCGCCGGGCTGCCTAAGCCGCGAAGCCGAGCTGGGCCCTTTTCGCCCTTGAGGGTGGGGCGTGATGCCCCGCCGGAAGGGGCAGTGGGATTGGCGTCCGTGCCGAGTCGGCGTTCAGCGAACTCTGGTTGACGGTCGCGCACGTTCACGTTACGTTCCGCGCGCTGGAGATGTGCGATGAAGAAGACTGTGTTCCACGATAGATTCGATTTCGACATCACGCTGCGCGACGCGGCCTTGGATGCCGACAATCGGCCAACCCGGCGCATGATCGCGAATGCGGCGATCGGCATGGACGTCGAAGACGCCTATTACTCGGTGCGCGAGCTGCGTGAAGCGATCGCATGGACGCATGAAGGCGACGTGGCCGCCAAGCGGAAGCTGGCCGAAATCCTTGCCAATGATGGTTCGGATGATTTCCAACGATGCATCTATTTCTGCCTCGCAGGTCGCGGCGTCGTCGACATGCTCGATGACCTTGAATGGCTCGAGGATTTGCTTGAGCGGCGTGGCCGCGTTGCCGGCGAAGTACGACGGATCAAGGCGCGGCCGATGCCACTGACGAACCCCTATGTGGCCGACGCGCCCGACGGGCCGTTGGTCAGGCTCGATGGCGACTTTGAGCAGGGCCCTTCCTGGTGGGCAGATCCCTCGCTCAGCGCATAATCTAGTCTGCCGTCCGGCGCTCGCACTGAAGACGTTCGCCACGACGCCATTTCGATGGCTCGGTCCAGCGGCCCGCGAGCGCGCCCGTCTTTCTGGCCTTCGCCCGGGCGAACGCAGCCTCATAGCGAGCAGCGCGACCAGGATCGCTGCGAAGATATTGGACTTCCGGAACGGCGAGACCGGCGCCGATCAGACGCTCGCCAAGATCGTCACCGTCGATCGAGACGGTCGCAACGGGGCGCCCATAGGTGCTGGAGCTCGTGAGTTTGATCTCCGCCGTCTTGGAGCGAAGCAGCTTGGCCGCAAGATCCTGTGCAGCCTTGCCGCACGACCAGCAGCCGTCGCGACCTTCACACATCTGTCGGCGCTCGAAGGCGTCGACGCCTAAGAGGCGGAAATCGACGGCGACGGTATCGCCATCAAGCGCCCTCGCCCGCGCGTCAAAGGCACGATCGTTCGTGACCTGGGAAGACGCGCTGCAGGAGACGGCTGCGAGGGCTGTCAGGAGCATGAGGCGCATCAGGAGACGATCTCCACCTCGACATGCGCGTCCCGCGCTGGCGACCGTGAGACAAAGAAGGGCTGCAGCGGATTGTCCGTCCGAACGATGCTGACCCGGCCCGGCCGCGCGTCGAACAATCTGGACGCGACACGGTGGGCATTCTCACGGCTGCAGAGCAGGTGGCGTTTTGGCGACAGATAGGCCGCTGGGGCAGGCATGACAGATCCTCTTCATGGCGATCATGAGCGGGATGAACCGGCTCAGGCAAATACAGTTTTGTGGACCTTCGTGACCGGCACGACCGTCCAGTCACGCTCCATGAAGCGGCTGATCGCATAGCCTAACCGGGTCTGGGGATCTCGGAAGCTGAGCCGTCGGCCGCGCTTCACGACGATGAATTCGTCGCCGACATGGCCATCGGAGAAAGTCAGGGCGGTCGCAAGCTTGATGCGGTCGCCATCTTCGATCTTGCGCCCGCGCTTTGCCAGATTGGCCCGACATCGACGGCGCCAGTCCAGCGCGTACTCCTTGTCGGTGGGTGTCAGGAGGTCGAGAATGTGGGCAGGGCAGCTGTCCTCACAAGGCCCCGTCGATTCGTCCATATCCTTATAACCGAAATGTTCGCCGGTCTTGCTCTTCGGGTTCCAGATGACCTTGCAGACGATGGCAAAAACCTCCTTGCCGACCCCATCTTCCATGACTTGGGCAGCGGCATAATAGGTCCGGTTCTGCGGACATGACGAGGCGAGCAGCCTCAGGCCGCGAACGACGCCATCGACCTCGCGGCTATAGGTGAACTGTGCATCAAGGTACGCCTTGGCGGTCGCGTGACCGCCCATGTGGTGCCGGGACATTGTGAGCCAGCCCATTGTTCGTCTCCTCAGATTGGTACGGATTTTCACCAGTCGTAGGTCGGCAAGTCCTCGATCGGTTCGCAGTCGCGATCGAACTGGATCCAAGTCGCGCCAGCAGTTTCGGCGAGCGTGAGACAGGCGCGCAGCGCCGGCGGCATCGCGGCGCGGCTCGGCGACGGCACCCAGACGAACCATCCATAGTCCTGCCAGCGCTCGGCTACGATCCCGGCCTGCCAGATCGAAGGGTTATCTCGAGCCGCCAACGGCGGCGGGAATTGTATGAGTGCATCGAGCTCGCGAGCCGTGTCCGGATCAACATGGGCGGTCGAGAGACAGATGAGCGTTTTGATTTCGAGCGACATCAAGCCCTCCTTCACGCGGCGGCGGCGAGAGGCTCGTCGGCCTGGGACGACACAAAAGTCGGCGGAGCCGCGTCTGCGCCGCCGCCAAACGCGAGCATGTAGTTAAAAGCCTGCTCGGCCTTGGACGCGGCGTGGATGATCGCCGTCTTGTCGCCCCGCAGAATCGTGAGCCAATGGCCAACATAGCTGGCGTGGCTGTCGTGGAGCTCGTTCGGAAGACCGAGATGCGCGCAGACCAGGCCACTGCCGATCTCGGCCACCAGCTCCTCAAAGCTATAGGCCTTGTCGCCGAAGCGCTTTCCGAAGGTGCGTGCGAGCCGCTTGGCCCCGCCGGTCCAGTGGGTGGTCTCGTGGGCGCGGACCGAGGCGTAATGATCCATGGTCCGGAATGTCCGCTGGTGCGGCATCTGGATGTAGTCGAGCGTCGGTGCGAAGAATGCCTGATCGCCGCCATGACGGACCTCGGCGGGAATGGCGCCGAAGAAGCGATCAATGTCTGCCTGGTGCGCCGACGGGTCGATCGGGGCGGGCTCCTCGGTGCTCGGATAGAAATGCGCCGGTAGGCCGTCGATCTGGTCGGCGTTGAAGACGATATAATGGCGCAGGAAGCGGATGCTCCGCTCCTTTTCGGCGCCGGTGACGGGGTTGGCCTCGGTCTTCTTGAAGCTCGAATAATAGACGGAGAGCGAACCCGTTTCGCCGCGGCGGACATGGCCTCCAAGAGCCTCGGCCTGGCGATAAGTCATCCAGTAGCGTGACTGGTAACCCTGCGCGTCGCCGATTGCCCACAGATAGAAAGTATTGATGCCCGTGTACGGGGTGCCGCAGTGGCGCAGCGGCCGCCCACCGCTCCCCTGGACGCGCCAAGGACGGCTCCACGGCGGAACGCCGTCTTCGAGCTTCCTGATGATGAGATTGGTGATCTCGGCCGCGACGTCGCGGCTCGGCCTCGATTTCGGGGACATTGCCATCAGCTCCAAGCTAAGAGCAAATGCCCGCCGACGGCGAACCGGCAGCGGGCAATTGCCAGGAGAAAAGTGAGCCAGGGACGGGGACCGGCAGGACCGATCCCCGAGAGCGTCTGTCAGGCGACAGCCGGCTCGAGCGCCACGTCTTCGGCCTCGGGCGTATCGGCACCGTCCTCCGGCGACGGGGGGTCCAGTTCAGCAGAGTCTTCCGAGGCAATCGCCTGTCCGTCCTCCTCACCAGCATCGCCCTCGACCACTTCGGTAACGTCATCGACAGGATGGCCTTCGAGGAACCGCATCGCGTTAGGGACCCAGGCGAGCGCCGCTTCCTTGACCTCGGGCTCGACGATCGTGTCGCCGGCGAAGAGCTTCTGGCAACTCGCCGAAATCTCAGTCTTCTTGAGCGAAGCGTGTCGGCCGCTGAGCGCGGGACCGCCGACCTCGTCGAGTAGGCTGAGGATGCTGCCCTTGTTCACCCGGTCGAAGAAGTTCTCCGACGTCGGGCGCCACCAGCTGGCGACATCAACCTCGAGGATCGCGGCGAGCCGATTGTGGAGAGGGATCTGCTCGTTGCTGATGCCCGGCTTCGCCTCAAGCGAGATCGCGACGATGTAGGCGAGCCAGTTGGCCTTGCTGTCATCGTCGAGTGCCCGGAAGCCTTCGAAGCGATCGACTTCGCTTTCATGCTCGGTCCAGCCGGCATCGAGGCCCTCATGGGCTTCTGCCAGATAGTCGCGCGCACGGGAGGACGGGATGTCGCCAACGTTCGGATCCTGCGGTGCACTGGCGCGGATCGTCGAGCCATATTTCGTCGAGTTATAGCTATAGCGGCTCGGCGTCTTGGTGCGCGCATCGACCATCACGAACAGCGCATAGTCCAGCGCGAGCGCGGGATGGGCGAGGATACAGGCCGCGAGGATGTCACGGCGTTGCATCGCGAGCTCGTCGTAAAGACGAGAGCTGAGCGGCTTGCCGCCAGGAGCGACCGCTTCGGGCCGATAGGTCGGCTCGGACGGCTTCGGACCGCCGATCCGGAACCCACCGGATGAACGCTCCCCGCCCTCACCATCTTCGTCGTCCCCGTCGCCGGGATGCTCGATGACGATCTGCTGCTCGCTGTAATACTGTGTGTCGAGCACCATCTCGCCCCGCGGCGTGAGAAGCAGGAACGCCCCGACATGGGCCTTCAACTCGTCGGGGAGAACGGGCGCGCGATTCTCGATCGCCTCGGCTTCGCTGATCAAACGGTCGTCTTCCTGGTCGAGCAGCTTGAAGTCGTCTTCGGTGAGGGATTCGTCCTGCATCTCGGTCTCGAGCTCGGAGCGCCGTTCCTCGATCTCGTTGAGACGCTGGATCTGCTCTTCGGTCAGGTCGGGTTGCTGCAGTACAGCCCGATAGAGGCCGTGCGCTGCGTTGTGCGCGTAGTTGCTCGCGATCGGACGAATCCATGCCAGGCCGGTTTCTTCACCGATCCGCTTCGCCTCGGCCTCCATGATTTCGCCAGCGAGCCGGTGCGCGATCTCGGGATTGACCCATCGGTCGTTCCCCTCGGTGAACAGGTCGCCGTCGACCTTGCCGCCGGCTTCGATGTAGCGGGCTTCACCGACCAGGACCGCGATCGGGTCATTCGCCTTCAGTGTTTCATTGGCGATGACGCGGCGGATGGTATCAGCGTTGACGTAGCTCTTCTGGTAGTTGTTCCAGACCAAGAGCTGCTTTTCCTGGTTCTCGGTCGACGCATAGGCCTTGGCCATATCGAGCGTGATCTCGCCGGCGCTGAGCGCTGCGAAGATCGGCTCTGCCAGCGAGGCGAGGCGTAGACGGCCCTCGACAAACCGGCGAGTGACGCCAAACCGCTTGGCAACGGCATCAAGGTCGCCGCTCGTTCCGATGAAATGCTGGAATGCGCGACACTCCTCGGCGGGTGTCAGCTTGAGCTGGTGGAAGTTCGCAGCGGTTGACGTTTCGGACAATGTCGCGTCGTCGCCAGTCAGCACCTTGACTGGAACGTCATAGTCGTCGGCGACGATCGTACCGCGCTCGACGAGAAGTTGCAGTCCGCGCCAGCGCCGACCGCCGTCGAAGACTTCATAGGTGCCGCGCGGCTTCTTCGCCGGCGTGACGAGCAAGTTCTGCAGGACGCCCTTGGCCTCGATGCTAGCCGCCATGGGTTCGATCTGCAGTTGCTCGTCGGGGGCGGTACGGACATTGATCGGCGAAAGCCGCAGCTTGCTGAGCTTGATGGTCTGGATCACGGGGGTAACTCCTTCTGGCGTCCGGCACATTCCGGACACCATCCCCGCTCCCCCTTCCCTCTCTCTGTCCCAGGACGCCTTGGCCGCCGCGAAGCGTGATGCTCCGGTTGTCTGTGGCCAGAGCGACCGTACAGGGCCACAATCAGCTATGCCCGATCACGAATTCACTGAAGACATGCTGCCAGCGGTGCTGGACCGGTTCTACGCGCGCGTGCGCGCCGACGCGTTGATCGGGCCGGTCTTCAACGACGCAGTCCATGACTGGTCGGATCACCTGGAGCGGATCGGCGCCTTCTGGTCGTCGGTGATGCTGGGAACTGGGCGCTACAAGGGCAATCCGGTCGCGAAGCATTTCGCGCATGCGGACCGGCTGACACCCGAACGGTTCGCGCGCTGGCTGGAGATCTGGGCGCTGACGACGACCGAGATGCTTCCAGCCTCGCTGGCAGCGGAAATGCAGGTCAAGGCTGCGCGGATCGCGGAAAGTCTCCAGCTGGCGATCGAATTCGCCTCGGCCGCACAGCGCAGCACCATGGAAGCTTCTGAATTGAAGGACGTAGCGGACGCCCGACAAGACTGATCTCGTCGGGCGCCCACGTCTGAACCTCTACCTCAGAGGAAAATAGGCTTGGGCGTCAAAGTGCGCCTTCGATGAAAGCCTTGAGATGGCTCTTGGGCGCCGCGCCAACCTGCGTCGCCGCGGGCACTCCCTCCTTGAAGAGGATCATGGTCGGGATGCTGCGGACACCATACTGACCAGCGGCGCCAGGATTCTCATCGATGTTGAGCTTGGCCACGGTGACCTTACCGCCGAACTCGTCGGCGAGTTCTTCAAGCGCCGGCCCGATCGCGCGGCAAGGACCGCACCATTCGGCCCAGAAGTCGACGAGCACGGGCCCGTCCGCCCCCAGGACGTCATTCTGGAATGAGGCATCGGTGACATGCTTCGTCGACATTGCTCATACTCCTTCTGTGTCGTGCGGACAGGCACCGTTGGAAACCGTCCGCTATCTATCACTAGATAGATGGGTTGCCGTGCTTGACGTTCAAGTCGGTTCGTCCGGCTGGTTGATCTCGCTCAGCTCGACCCCTTCACGATCCGATCAAGCGTTTCTGCGGCGGTCGGCACCGGAAGAAATACCCGGGTCCGGTATTGGATGACCTCGGTGAAACAGCCAATCGACTTGAGCCAGGCCAGTTGCTGAGATGGTGCTCCCACCAGTTCGATCCGAGGGGTGCCGTTCACCAACGCGCGCCGGATGGTCATCGGAAAAGGCCGCGAAAGATCGACGGCTCGGCCGGAAAACGCTGATTTAACAACATCGGTGGGCGGCATGTTGTCTGCGCGGTCGATGCCCAGTTTCGTGAAGAGCTGGACGATATGTTCATCGAATACGAGGCGTCCCAGCCAGCTGTTGCCAGCCTTGTCGGCTATGCGGTTGACGACGAGATGGTCACTCGGGAGTGCCGACCAAATCGGAAGCAAGAGCCCGGTCGCCAGCCGGACCGTCTCGGTGTCGATCTTGTTGGCTGCCTCCTCGGCCTCGTCGGTCCATTTCGAGCAAAAAGCCTCGCGGTCGATGGGCGTCCATGCACTCTCAAAGAGTTCCTGTTCACGCATATATTCGCGCCGCGTCGGCCGCATCAGCTCGAGCCGCGGGATGGGCGTCCCCTCCTTCTCCTCCATCAGCGCCCTGGCTCGCGTCTGCAGCGCGACCTTGCCGGACTTGCCGTTGACGAGGAACTCCGCGGTCGCATCGCCGTCGGCGATATGGAGGATACGTTCGAGCGACACCGGGACCCGTCGATGCTCGATCTCGATCGTGAGCAGATGGGAAGTCGCGCCGCTTACGGGATCGGTGCGCAGGAGCGTGTCATCGATGAGGGTGGCCTTGTCGACCAGGATCGTCTCGACGCCGACATCGAGCCGCCCCGCATCGCGAGCGGCCGAGACGCGTGTTTCCACAAGCGAGAGGAATTCGTCGAAAATCTTGTTCTGGAGGCCGATAGGTAGGGCAAGGATACGGTTCAGCCACCGCTGTATCGGGGGCAGTTCGTCCTTGAGGACGCCGTCCTTGTCGCAAAGCTCCAGGCCGGTCCGCTGCTCGAATTCCGCGTGACTGACGCTGGTGAGCTTACCGCCGACGAGAAGGTGAAACCAGCTCACGAGTGCGGCGCAGGCATATTCGCTTTCGAGATTGTCCGCCGGGTCGAACAGATTCTGTCCACCGGTCTGTCGCTGCCCGCGCGTCAGAGCTCCAAGGCTGTCGAGCCGGCGCGCGATCGTGCTGGTGAAGCGTAGCTCGCCTTTGCAGTCCGTGGTCACCGGCCTGAACAAGGGCGTGCTCGCCTGATGGGTGCGATGCGTGCGTCCGAGCCCTTGGATCGCGCGATCGGCACGCCAGCCGGGTTCGAGCAACAGGTGAACCCGCTGCTCCTGGTTCATGACGTCGCGCGACGCATGATAGGACCGGCCGGTCCCCCCCGCGTCGGAGAAGACCAGCATCCGCTTGCGGCCGTCCATGAACGCCGCGGCCTCGGCCTGGCTTGTCCGGGTGGAGCGCGTTTCGAGCTTCTGCCGGCCATCCCCGCTTGAGATCAGCCGCTTGGTGCGTCCCGTGACTTCTGCGACCGTGTCGTGGCCGAAATGTTCGAGGAGGCCATCCAGAGCGGACATGATCGGAGGCAGGGCGCATAGCTGCTCGATCAGCGCATCGCGGGCCGCTTCGGCCTCGGGATTGTAGACCGGATTGCCAGCCTCATCCTCCATCGGCACCGAGCGCGGTGTGCCGGTATCATCGGTGAAGACGCGCATCTGCCGCGTCGGGAACGCCCGCTCGAGATAGTCGATGACATATTCGCGAGGCGACAGATCGATCTCAAGATCGGCCCGCTCGTCGGGGCTGAGCGCGCCGAGACGACGATCGAGGATGGATTCGGCCGTCGTCACGAGTTGCATCACCACGGATTGTCCGCTGTCGAGATGGTGCTGGGCGGCCGCGATCACCGTCGGCAGCTTCATGGAAAGCAGGACCTGGCCAAAGAAGCGCTGCTTGGTTGACTCGAACCGGGAACGTGCCGACGCTTTCGCGCCGCTGTTGAGCGTGGAATTCTCCAGGCCATCGACGACTGCCGTCAGCTCGAGCGCTTTCTCCATGTTCTGATGGATGATCGACCAGGCGTCCGCATAGGTGTCGTAGATTTCGATCTGTGCCGGAGTCAGCTCGTGCCGGAGAATGTCATATTCGACGCCGGCGAAGCTCAGTGCGCGGGCCATGTAGAGTCCGGTGGCCTTCAGATCACGGGCGACAAGTTCCATGGCGGCGATGCCACCCTTGCGGATGCTGCTGATGAATTGCTCGCGATCTGCGAAAGCCGTTTCCGGTCCCCAGAGGCCAAGGCGGACTGCGTAAGCGAGGTTGTTGATATCCGACGCCCCGGTCGCCGAAGCATACAGGACGCGGGCGCCGGGCAGTTGGTTCTGCAGGAGGACACCGCAGATCCCTTGCTGGGATCCCTCTTTCGCACCGAGAGCCCCCTCCCCGCCCGCGACACCGCCCATCTCATGGGCTTCGTCGAAAGCGACGACGCCTTCGAAATCGTATCCTGCCCATTCAACGAGCTGCTGAAGCCGGCTGTGATCACCGCGCAGAGAGCGCAACGTCGGATAAGTGACGAGCAACACGCCCTGGTCGAGTTTGATGGGCTCGTCGATTTTCCAGTTTGAGATGGGCTGAATGTCGCCGCTAAGCCCACCCAGGGCAATCCAATCACGACGGGCGTCCTCCAGGAGCGGCGCGTTCTTCGTCACCCAGATGTTGCGCCGGCGCCCCTGGAGCCAGTTATCGAGGATGCAGGCAGCGATCTGGCGACCTTTGCCCGCGCCCGTGCCATCGCCGAGGAAGAAGCCTTTTCGGTAGACGTGGCCATCTTCTGCAAGCGCCAGGCCGACGCCTTCCTTGTCAGGCTTGAACCGGCCGGGGAGGGTCTGCGACCAGGCGTGGCCGGCGTAGACGACGGTCTCCAACTGCGACGCGGAGAGCAGGCGTTCCGCGACCGTCCGCTCTGGGAGCTGCGGGACGTAATTAGGAACCGGCGCGGGGATCGAACCCATTGCGACCGATTCAACCAGGGGCGTTGGATGCTCGCCGGCCTTGTCGAAGACGATTCGGCTTGGGCGATAGGGAAGATAGACTCCCGTCTGGTCGAGGAGCGGTGCCGGCGTGTCGAGCCTGGCATATTCGACCGGAAGCACGTCGTTGCGAACGGGCGCATGATAGGGGCGCGGTGCCGGCCGGCTGCTCTTGACCGCCCGGAACATCGAGACGCCGCTCGATCGCCGCGGTATCGGCGCCGGCACGTCCCTGCGCGACGGCGCGCGTTCATGGATCGTCAGGACGTCCAGGAGATCGGCGACCGAGGACCTCTGGATGGTAGCTGGCGGCGCTTTGCCGGGCACCTTGTCAATAACGAGGAGCCGGACCGCGATCGACGTGCCATGCTTGAGGTAGCATTTCTCAAGGCGGATCGCCGTTCGCACGGTGACGTCGCGTAACACAGTCTCGTACTGGTCGCGCATTCTTGCGCTCGGCCCGAACCAGTCGGGCATGATCGCGACCAACCGGCCTCCGGGCTGCAAGCGGCGGAGCGCCGCCTGGAGATGGCGCACCGCCGCATAGTCGTCCGCGCCGCGACCTAGTGAGCGGGAGAACGGAGGGTTCATCATGATGAGCGTCGGTCGCTCGGACGCAGTAAGGGATGAATTGAGGGTCGCCCCGTCGTGACCGGTAACGATCGCATCTGGAAAGGCGTGGCCAAGCCGGCCGCGGCGAGCAGGATCGAGTTCGTTGAGGTGCAACGCCTGATATGCGCCGAGCTGCGCAACGAGCAGACCATTTCCCGCGCTTGGTTCGAGGACGACATCGTCGGCTTGGACATTCGCCAGCAGCACAGCGACCGCTGCGATATCGACAGGGGTCGAGAATTGCTGCCACTCGATCTGGTCTTCACTTCGAACCGTCTGGGTCGGCAGCCGGCGCGCGAGCTCAATCGCCGTGAGGACGTCAGCGAAGGAGGTCAGCTTCCAATCAGATGCACGGATATGAAGGGCGAGGGCATGTTCGAGCACTTCGAAACTGGCACGCTGGGACCAGCGGCCGTCGGCATCAGATCCGCCAAAAGCCTGCGCCATGGCCATATTAAGATCCGCCCGTGAGACCGCCTGTCCTGAGCGAATGAGGGGAAGAAGAGCGCTCGCCGCGGCTCGCTCCGCAGTGGCGGGAGCAGGGATGAGATCGGTCATTTTGGGGTCTCCTGTGCAGCCGCCCCTTCGGCAGCTCCCCAAACTTGACCCCTCTCCCCTTTTCTCCTGACGATTCAGCCGTTTGCAGCCTCAAGCAAATTGCACCAGTCGTTGAAGCCAGCTGGCGGTGGCGCCGGCTCGATGACCAGCCCCGGTCGGCGATAGGTTTCGGCGGCGAGATTGGCAGCGCGCCTTCCTTCTGCATCATTGTCGTGGGCAAGCAGCAGAAGGCTAACCTGCGGCGGAATCCGCATCTGGTTGAAGCGCCGAGCACCCATGGTGGACCAGCATGGGGTGCCATTGAGGATCCGGTAGGCGGCGGCGGTTTCGAATCCTTCGGCGAGCGCCAGCGTCTGCCCGGCACCCGCTCCTTGCCATGCACCCTGCCCGGGCACGCCGAGCATCACCTTGCTCGTGTAGCTGCCATCGGGGGCAAGGAAGATCCGTTGGATCGCGGTGAGCGCCCTCCCCTCGCGTACAGCAACCAGCAACGCCGGAAGAAACTGGGTCGTGGGCTTCGGTCCAAGCGGGCACCTTGGATGAAAGCGCAGGTCATTCGGAAATGGGTCGAGGCGACGCCGTTCGAGATAGTGCTGGCCTAGCGTCGATCGAAAATCGAGCGCTTCGTCCCAGAGCCGCGTGGGATTGCCAGGTCGAGGTCCGTGGAGCCCAGCCGGCATGGGATAGCGCGTGCCCGGTTTGACCCGGGAAAGCTCGCGGAGGATATCTTCGCGGTCGCAGCCGGCGAAACAGGTGACGAGGATAGCGCGATCCCCCTGGCGGATGGAGAGACTTGGATCACTGTCCGCATGGGCGGGACATCGGCACATCGCGACATAGCCGCTCCAGGTGCCGCCCAGAGCGCCGACGAGGTCGATGAGCTCCTGCGATGGTCGTTTGGCTGTAAGCGGCATGAATCACCTCCTGCTTACAAGCACGGCCCCCCTTCCCTCTTTCCCGTGGTCCGATCCTTGAGGACAGATTCCCCCGACGCCGCGATCACGCGAACGGCTCGGAGATCATCGGTCAGTCGTCAGGCCGATTCGCGCGCCGTTCGGCGTAACTGATGACAAAGGCCTCCCAGACGCGAAGCCACTCCTTCTCGGTCCGTTGCTTCGTGAAATTCGGGCAGCCCTTCCGGAAAGCGGCCGCCATATCGTCGACCGCCCACGGGCTCCCTTTGGTCAGCCCGACCTGGCGGAACACGGCCTCCCGCGTGCCGTATGACAACGAGCCCGCCGGAAAGGAAAAGACCGGTTCTTCGTCCTTCGCAGGAATTGCCGGCACTTCGCGGTACGGCTTGACCGATGATCTCGGTGCCGTTTCCGCCTTATCGCCGCCGACGAGTCGTAGGTGCGGTCCGACGAGCTTGCGCTCGAGCGGTGCTGGTGAGGGATGCAACACGACCTTTCGACCGGAGAGGTCGACGTTCGCATTCGGGTAGACGGCCGACACGATCTGCATCGTCTCGCGGACCGTTTGCCGGAAGCGCTTGCTATCGGCCTCGTTTCCGAGATGCTTGGCAAGCTGATCCCACGAAATGACCTGCCCTTTGTCGGACCCGATTCGCGGAAGCCGGTAGGCAAGATAGGTATAGAGATCCAGCGCTGTGGGCGTGCCCTTCAGCTCACGGATAGCAATTTCGTTCAGCGGTACGGCGTGATCGATGAGGTGACTATAGAACGCCTCTGACATGCGAATTTCGCGTGCAAACGAGCCATTCTTGTCGAGCGATCCAGCATATTCATTGGAAATCTTGACGTCGCGTACGGCAAATGCGTTGTCGTCGGTGTCGGTGCCGTCCCAACGAATCTGCCATTCGCAGGCTAGAAGCCGGTCGACCTGCTCACGCATGAGATTGGCGGTGCCGCGCGGGCCGTAGGACACCGTCTGGTAGCCGAGGCGGCGCATCCATTCGGTGAAGTTGCGGCCGAGATAGACGTCCCGAGACTGCTTCATGACTGCCTGGGAGAGCAGATAGATCAGGGCGACGCGGGGGTAAGCGCCGTAGGGTACACCGAGGCTTCGCATCACGGACTTACCGTCGACATTCTGGAGGACCGGCCTCGGATTGATTGCCAGCGCGTACTTGCCGTCTTCGCGAACGATGGGCTGCGTGTCGTCTTTGGGTCGCTTCGTCGGGAGCGACATCGCACAGAGCGCGGAATGGAGGAACGCAGGGACGGGTTCTTCGTCTTGAACGCGAAGAAATGCGTCTAGGGTGAGCTGGGTGCCGGCGGTGGTGGCGAGCTTGCGCACGCCTTCCTCGCCACCGTTGAGCATGGCTAGTGCGTATTGGTGCCCGAGCGGCCTATGCTGATCCCCATTCATGGTCTGCCCTTCCCCCCGAATCTGCCGGGGGCTGTGATGGGCATGTCTCAACAGGTTTGAGGAACGAAATCAACCCTGTTGGCAGTTTGGGAGGGAAAATGGCCACAAGACTTGCAAAAACACCGATGATGTCGGTGCCGTTTCCTCCCGCCGAACCCCCTTCCCTGCTCAAAATCGAAAAATCAAAACGATTCGCGAATCGGTTTTTCTTAGGTTGATTCTAGTAATAGGTATGCGCTCTGACATCATCGGTCATCTCGCACCGAGATCATCGCTCCGATGCACCGACATCATCGGAAAGTACCGAGATCATCGGTAGTTATCCACAGCCCACAGTTCGACGCGTCCGGTTCGGTGTTTGACTGGCATCCGAATCGGAACGGCTCCTAGATCATCGGTCGCCGGTCCTTTTCCGTTGGCCGACAACTGGCCAAACCGCAAAGGGCTCGGAGATCATCGGTCATCTTGTAAGGTTGATGGCCATTTTGTTGCTCAAAACTGCCAACACGGCTATCGTGGGCCACCAAACCCACAGAAGCGGATTCCGATGGCCACTGATCCTTCCCTATTGCAGCCGGATGACCTGATCGAGGGTGGTCTGGACGTCTTGCACCGTAAAGCGCTCACGATCCTCAAGCGCATCCGAGATAGCGCGGTTGATCCGGAGACCGGTCAGAAGCGGGGCCCGACCTTTCCGATCTCAAAAGCAGCGGCCCTGGCCGGCCGGGGCGCCTCAGCCGTCCGCGAAGCAGAGCGTGATGGTCGTCTCCCACCGCGAGAGCGGACAGGTTCGGGTCACCGGCTCCAATACACGCTGGAAGAAATCGATCACATGCGGGAGGTGTTTGGCACACGCCCCTGGCGCGAACCGACGGATACGCCGGCGATCATCTCGGTCTGCAATTTCAAGGGCGGCGTCGGTAAGTCGACGATCGCGCTGCACCTTGCCCAGCATTTCGCCATCCATGGCTACCGTGTCCTCTTCATCGATTGCGATAGCCAGGCGTCCTCGACGATGATGTTCGGCTACCGTCCCGATGTCGATCTCGAGGAAGAGGACACGCTCTACGGGCACTTCCACAATCCCGAGTTGCTTGGCGTGCGGAAGATTATCCGGAAGACGCACTTCCACAATCTGGATCTTATCCCGTCGAACCTCCGGCTCTACAATCTGGAGTATGAGATCGCCGGTTACCTGGCGAAGAACCAGAATATGGAGATCATCGATCTGATCGCCGAAGCGATCGACTCGGTAGTTGAGGACTACGACATTGTCATCATGGACCCGCCGCCGGCACTGGGCATGGTTTCGATGGCAGTTCTTCAGGCCGCCAACTGCATGGTCATACCGGTCCCGCCGAGCCTGGTCGACTTCGCTTCGACCGTCTCGTTCATCGACATGACGCGAACCACGATGAAGCAGCTTGAGCAGATCGCGGGTAGGGGGCGTCCCGCGTATAACTTCATCAGGCTGGTCGGTAGTCGTGTCGATGAGAGCAAGTCGATGCACCGCGAAGTGCTGTCGATGATGCGGCAGGTCTTTGGCGGCTCAATGACCCAGTCGGTGATGGTGACAAGCGCCGAGATTGATAATGCGAGCTCGCGCATGAAGACGGTGTTCGAGCTGGAAAAGCCGGTGACCTCGCATGAGGTTTACAACCGCTGCATGAGGCATCTCAACGACGTGTGTAAGGATATCGAGCAGGATGTTCTTCGGATGTGGGCGAGCAGGGCAGGGGACAGGGTTTGAAGCTTAGTTGCCACGTGGCAACCGCCGCAATTCGCAGGCGCGCAAACGAAGCAATAGGACTGCCCACCGACCGGCAAAATGGATGGAGTTGCCACGTGGCAACTTCGGACAAAAGCGCAGCAAAAACAGAAGTTTGAGCAAATATATTATGCAAGTCCGCCGATCAAATCTAACCCGCTACAACACAGCCTTCCGGGGCGAGTTGCCACGTGGCAACTCATGGATTTCGGGTGAGGCAACGGCGGCAAAAATCGAAGAAGGAACGGGCCGATGAGCAAGGGAAACAAGGGCTTCGGCTCACAGTTCACGGACGGTCTCGACGACGAGGACAACCTCGATAAGTCGAACCCCGCTGAAGGCATAATGGCCAGCCGCAGCCAGACCCTGGCGCGCATCGCGACGGGCAAGTCAGTCGCCGATCGGACGGAATGGGTGGATCCTGCCAAGTGCCGTCCCTGGCGAATGCACAACCGCGATCTCGACCACCTTTCGGAGGAGAGCTGCCGCGACCTGATCGACTCGTTCCTGTCCGCCAAGAAGCAGCGGATCCCGGCGATCGTGCGTCGGTTAAAGGACGACCCTGAGTTCGATTTCGAGATCATCGCGGGTGTCCGCCGCTGGTGGACCGTGAAGTGGCTGCGCGCCCACCATCATCCCGAATATGAGTATCTGGTGACGATCCAGGCCGTCACCGATGAGGAAGCGTTCCGAGTCTCGGATGTTGAAAACCGTTCGCGCAAAGACATCTCTGATTGGGAGCGTGCGAAGGAATATACGGTAGCGCTCGCTGAGTTTTACGAGGGCTCGCAGTCGCAGATGGCCGAGCATCTGAACCTGTCCAAGTCATGGCTGAGCCGTCTTTTGGACGTCGCGCGGCTGCCCGAAGAGTTGGTCGCGGCATTCTCAGACACGCACGACATCACGGTCCGCGTGGCTCGCGACATCAAACCCCTGGCCGGCGATGCAAAGGCGCTTGCGAAGATGTGTGAGGAGGCCGAGCGCATCCAGGAGGAGCGCAGGGACACCGGCGCGACGTTTACCGGACCCGAAGTGGCAAAACGTCTCGTGAAGGCGACAGTGGCGCCGACGGTGAAGAGCGGAGCTGAGAAGGAGATCACGGGGAAGCGCGGCAAGGTCATCCTGCGCTATACGAAGGCGAGGGGAGGGGGGCTGACCATCAAGGTGCCGCCCAAGGCGGAGGCGACGCCTGCGGAGCTGCTGAAGGCGATAGAAGCGTTGCTGGCGTAGAGCCCGGCCCGTTAGCATGATGTCATGAGCCTCGAAGCCACTCCCAAAATCCGGATCGCAGCAGCGCTCATCGATGACGGTGCAGGCCGTTTGCTGCTGGTCCGGAAGGCAGGAACCGAATGGTACATGCAGGCCGGCGGTAAGATTGAAGAGGGCGAAAGCGCCGTAAGTGCGCTACGCCGTGAGCTGGATGAGGAAGTTGGGCTGGTTCTGGCCGAAGACGATGCACGTCACCTCGGCTGCTTCTCGGCGCCAGCTGCCAACGAACCCGGCTTTATCGTCGAGGCCGAAATCTTCCACGTACGAATGCGGCATGATCCCACCATGCGCTCCGAGATTGAAGAGGCTGTCTGGGTCGATCACGCCACAGCAGCGACGATGCCCTTAGCACCTTTGACCCGTGAACATATCTTGCCGTTGTACCGCGGAATCTGATCGGCTTCTCGCCCTTCCATTCCTTGCGGTAGCGCCTCAGCGTTCTCGGCCGCCCTCCCAAGCGGTAGAGCTACGCCATTGGCAATCACGCTCAGGGATCGTCAATTCCGCCGTCCATCATCCGTTGGCGCCATAGAGGCCAGGAGTTTGCGCGCTCCCTGCGGCGTGACTTTCAAAAGCCGCGCAACGGCGGCTGGCTGGAGACCAGGATAGGTAAGCTGGAGTCGCGCGAGCAGGGGAGCCTTGCTTCGTCGAGTGACCGTGCGGTCCGCTAGGATTCTGGCTGCGGCACGCTCGAGGGCGTCGAGCTCTCGCAGGCCAGCCTGAGCTACCCGGCCAAGTGCCTCGAGTAGCGTCAGCGTCAAGGCGGCGGGGGAGTCCGGCAGGAATTTCGGGAGAAGGATAAGGGATGGAATTACCCGGGAGGTAAAGCCAGCCCGATAGAGCATGCGTGGTATGGCGACGCCGATCAGCCAGATGCGATCCCGCTGCCGCGGCGGGAGCTCGAGCGGTCGACCGTCGAAGCTGATCACGTCAGCCGAGGCAGCAGCGGGCTCCGCGGTGAGCGAGGCAAGAGCGAAGGTTCGCTCGGCGATCGAGAGCAGATTGGCCGAGGGGAACGGCGCATCCGCGGCAGCTCTGATCTGCCGCCATAGCGGTCCGTAGTGCGCGAGATCGTCCCGCCCATAGGCTGCCGCTTCAGCGCGGTCGTCGAGAACTGAGCGAAGGGTGTTGAGAGTGGCTTGCCCGATCGGGTCCTTCGCGTCCTCATCTCGGCTAAGCGCCAGATGGAAGACTGCAGCGACCGAGATTGGATCATTGAGTCCCTCTGACGCGCGGGGAGGGGGAGAGCGCGCCGCGATCCACTCTTGAAGGTCGCGCACCGCGATCGGGACGCCCGCCAGGCCAGCAAGGGTCGCTGCGCCTTCAAGGCGCGATCGCGCCAGGAAGACGTCCGTGCACGGGCTTGCCTGCAGCCGGCCGTCGAGACGGCCGAGCAACAGCAATGGGTCGTCAATTCGAACGTCGTTGGCCCGCGTCATCGTTCGGGGAAGGTCGCACATTAGGAAACCAAAGTCAGCAGTTGGTTTCCATGCATATACCTTTCGGAATGCGGACATGTGATAATTGCAGTTATCACGTAAGCGGAATTGACCCTACTTTATAAGGTGACGTACAAGCGCCGCTGAGGAGCATGGCGCGTCATGAGCACGGAAACCGCCGAGAAAGGGCCGAAAACCGCTGTAGCGACGCCCGAGGCGGCCCTGCCGGCCGTCATGGCGCCGGCCGACCTTGCGTGGACGATCGTGCAGATGCGCGCCGGTGAGCGCATCACCATCAATGAGGCGCTGATCGCCGCCTATCAGGCCGCCTCGTCGCCCCACAGCATCCGTGCGCTCAAATCCGACGTCGAGGCGTTCGATGCCTGGTGCCGACGTACGAACCGCGTCGCGCTGCCGGCGACGGCCGAGACCGTGGCCGATTATCTTGACGCGCGGGCGGGCAAGGGGAGCCGACCAGCGTCGCTGGCGCGCTATAAGGCGTCGATCGCCAAGATTCACCAGCTGCTCGATCTGAAGGACCCGACGCCGGCGCCGCTGGTGAAGCTACGCCTGGCGGCGGTCCGGCGCGAGAAGGGCGCAGCCCAGAAGCAGGCGCGGCCATTGCGGTTCAAAGGCCCGGTACGCGACGTTGAACGCGATCGGCCGAGAGGGCTCAACATTCGCGCCTTGCTCGAGAGTTGCGGCGACGATCTGCCGGGGCTGCGCGATCGGGCGCTGCTGTCGACCGCCTACGACACCGGGCTGCGTTCTTCCGAGCTGGTCGCAGTTGCGATCGAGCATATCGAGGAGGCGATCGACCCCGAGGCGCGACTGCTGCAGATCCTGCGCAGCAAGGGCGATCAGGACGGGGAGGGGGCCACCGCCTATCTCAGCCCGCGCACCGTCGCTGCGATCGCGGCGTGGACCGAAGCGGCTGAGATCGAGGCAGGACCGGTGTTCCGTCGGGTACAGGTTCGGCGCTATAAAGCCCGTGCCGCGGTGCGCGGTCGGCCGATCGACAGCATCTCGGGCCGCGAGACCTGGGATCTGCGCAAGACGCTGTCCAAGCCTGCGGTAAAGGCGCGTGTCGAATATGACATCGGCACCGTGGCGCTGCATCCGGGCTCCATCGGGCCCATCTTCCGGTCGATCATCCAACGCGCGTTTGACCGCGGCGCGCTGCCAGATCTGACGACTGAGGACGTGGCCCGGCTGCTCAAGGGGATCAGCGCGCACTCGACGAGGATCGGGCTCAACCAGGACCTGTTCGCGAGCGGTGAGGATTTGGCGGGCATTATGGATGCGCTACGGTGGAAAAGCCCGCGCATGCCGCTGGCCTACAATCGCAATCTAGCGGCAGAGCAGGGGGCGGCGGGCCGCCTCATGGCGAAGATCGCTTAGCTGTGCTCCTCCTAAGCGATGTGACCAAGCGCAGCTCCCATATAAGCGAACATACGACGATCGACCGTTCGACACGCTCTCAGCGAGCGCGCGCGCGAGGCTCGATTTTCGTTGCCCAGCGTGGTGCGCACGCGGTAGCTCGAACAGGCAATTTTGCGGGGGAGCGGAGACGATGAGGCGGGCCGACCTCCTAAGGATAGTGACGCACTACCTGACGCACCTACGCGTGTCGGTCGAGGCGTCGAATTCATTGAACCTCCAGGATTTGAATGTGCACGCGGAAGCTTTCTTCCGCGATCTTCTCAATCTGGCGCTCGATTACCGCCTCATCAACATCAACATCGTTGAGAAGAATGCCCGTGCAATTGACCTCGGTGATGAGGCAAACCGTATCGCCATCCAAGTTACGTCGACGACCGATTTTGCGAAGGTGAAACACACCGTTGCTGGCTTCCTCAAGGCCAACCTGCAAAACAAGTATGATCGCCTAATCGTTTTGATGATCGGGGCGAAGAAGAGCTACCGGGAAACGAGCCTTGGTGATCCAAGCGCTTTCTCGATGTCTGTTACAGATGACGTCTGGGACATAGCCGACCTCTTGAGAATGATTGGCGATTTGGACCTGGAAAAGCTTCAGGCCTGTCAGGATTTCCTTCGAAAGGAACTTCGGCTGTCGGAGCCGCGCCAATCGAATGAGGTTCGGACGCTCATGCGGCTAATCGAGGTGCTGAGCGCGTCAGAGGAGGGCGTACAGGCGGGCGATAACCGCGAAGACCCTGACCCCGAGGGAAAAATCCGCGATCGTTTTGCTGACCACGCGGAGTTTCTTCAGCAAGAGTATGTGAAACTCTTCGAAATTTACGGACGGGTTCTCAGGGAGGTCGAGGCTCACACCGACCTGGGTCACGTTCGCGTCCGCAAGCTTCAAGTTTATCTATGGAACTGGAGCGATCGGGTTCTGAGGGAGTTCAAGGGCGATCCCCAGGCCGCGCTGCAGGCCTTATGCGATCGCATAATGGGGATGATGGGTACCGGGGAGGCCGATTTCGACGAAGGTGCCGTGCGCTATTATTTGATCAACCAACTCATCGCCTGCAACGTTTTTCCCAACAAGGCTGCGATCGGTGCCTAACATTTTTCTAAAGGACGAGGCGTTGGCGAAATCGCCAGCCATTGTCGGATTCGAGATCGCGAGTTTTATCAGGGCGAGCGGCAAGGACCGCGTTAGCATCTTTGATGTAGTGGATCACTTCAAGCGTAAGTCGTGGTTTTCATCAAACTCATTCTTCTACGGCATTACATTTCTATATGCCGTTGGTTTGGTCGAATTTGACGAACCATATCTGGTAGCGTCCGATGCGGATTAAGCGTCTCTACACTGATCCGGCGATCATCACAGCGATTGAATTCGAGCCGGGGGTGAATATCGTTCTCGGCGAAAGCGACGAAACGAGCTCAAAAAATAACGGCGTCGGTAAGTCGTTGTGCATTGAGTTTCTCAACTTCGCCCTGCTGAAGAGGAAGTCCGAGAGCAGAGTTGCCAAGGTTCCAAAGGAGAATCTTGACCCATCGACGTTCATTTGCGTCGACTTGGTGATCGCCAATGAGCCCATCACAATTCGGCGATCGATAGCGGAAGCGGAGCGTCCCCGCATTGTCGCTGGCGGTCGCGAAACGATCTATGCGAAGATGGATGATGCGACCGATTATCTGACTGAGCTTCTCTTCCGCGGTCGCGCGGCTCAGGTCGGGTTTCGCGAAATCATGGGGCCGCTGATCCGGGATGAGCGCTCGGAGTTCAAGTCGTTGGTTGCGTGCTTTGACACGAAAGCCCGCATCCCGGACAATTACTCGCCGCACCTCATGCTACTGGGCATTGATCTGAAAATTTATCGTGAGATCAAGGGGATTCAGCGCGAGCTCGAGCAAATCACCGTCGAAGAGCAAAGGATCAAAGACAGCGTCAAACTCATTCGCCAGAAGAGCTTTGACGACGCTCGCTCTGACCTGAACGCGCTGGACGAAGAAGTAGAGCAAATTCGCGAGGGCATCGACTCGTTGGAGAATATGCCGGCCTACGACATCGTCAAGGATGAGATCCTTGCGATCGAGGATCAGATGGATGATCTCCGCGGGCGGAAAGAGGTGCTCGCCCGGCGCGTAGCCAGCCTAGCTCCCATCGCGATCGAACCCGAAATTCCTACAGGTGAAATTCAGGATTTCTACAATCAGCTCAAAGCCGGTCTCGGTACCAACATCGTCCGCGAACTGAAGGAGGTCCTCTCCTTCAAAGCCAAGATCGAACAATTCCAGCGCCACTTGCTTGAAGAAAAAACAAAGGTACTCGATGTTGAAATCCGCGACATCAACAAGCAGTTGGCGCAGTTCGATCGTCAATACGCCAAACTCTTGGGCGTGTTGAACCAGGACGGGGAGCTACGAAACCTCCGGCAGACTTATGCTTCGTTTCAAGCGAAGAGCGATGAACTCGGGCAGCTCAAGAGTTTCTTTGGTCGTTACGATCAGTTGCTCATCGATCGCCAAACGAAAAAGAGCGAGATCGAGGCCGAGCGGCTCCTCCTTCAGGCCAGTGTATCTACGGCAGCGGAAGGGCTGCGATCTTTCGAGAAGACGATCCTCGCTATCCATCAGTTTATTCAGGGAAGCAAGAAGGCATCCTTCGAGGTCCGGGTAACTAATAAGAAGCAAGTCGTCGAGATCGTCTTGCGGATTGACGATGACGGTAGCCACAGCGTTGAGCGAGAGAAGGTGTTTATCTACGACGTGGCACTGATGTTGAATGATTACACACGGGCCCGCCATCCCGGGCTTCTGGTTCATGACAACATCTTCGATGTCGATGATGATACGTTGCAGCGCAGCCTGGAATACGCCCTTACTCGGGCGCCTTGGGGCGATGAGCAGCAGTACATCCTCACGCTTAATGTCGATCGTCTCGAGCACTGTCGTGCGGAGCCCTGGTTCTACGAGCTCGAGCAGAGCGTGGTGGCGACATTCACGAAGAGTCAGCGCTTCTTGAAATCCCATTATCAAGAGCTCGGGTGAGTGTGCTAGGATTTGCTCTCATTGCCGCCGGCTCGCCTACGCTGTCGCACCCAGGATTATCCTATTGCCGGGGACGTGCCGGAACGCGCGGTCCCTGCAAGTCAGCAATATGATCTGCATCCGGGTCGCCGCTTCGGTTAGGATCTCGATCATCGTGTCGAGACGGCCGTCATCGGAATAGACCAGCGGGTCGTCCAAGATCAGCGATACGGGCTTGCCCTGCTCAAGCAGAAGGTCGGCGAAGGCGATCCTGGTAAGGACTGCGAGCTGTTCCTGGGTGCCACGGGAGAGGTTGGCGCAGCTCTCATCAATTCCAGTCCGGCTCACGCTCGCAAGCGTTAGGTCCTCAGCGAAGGTGAGGTCGCAGTCCGGCAGCAGCTGCGCGATATATCGCTTCGCCCGCTTGGCCACGGGGCCGACGAATTTGGCGGCGGTTTCGTTTCGAGCGCTTTCCAGCGTGTCGCGGAGCAGCTTGAGCGTGTCCGCCTCTTCGGTGACCCGCTGGAGCGTGGCGTCCGCCGCATCCACTTCCTCCTGAGCGGCCGCCGCACGATCGGCCAGGCCGAGGCCACCCTCGCTCTCGATTGTGCCCTCGAGGCGGGCGATCTCCGTTTCCAGTCTGGTGCGCGTTTCAGCGGCTACCCGCACACGCGCGTCGATGACCTCGATCTTGCGATTGATTGCGGCGACATCGTGCGCGGATGCGTTCCGCTTGGCTTCCTCCAACTGGACCGCAGCCTCGGCCGCGGTTGCGCGCGCGCGATCAAGGTCCACATCGAGAGACACCCATTCCGGGCGAGCCTCGATCTCCTTGAGGAGGGTCTTCGAGTTTGCGAGGTCGCTCACCGCGCCGGCTTCCGCCAATGCGAGCGGCGCATCGGCTTCCTCGGCACGTCGCAACGCTGCGATAGCGCTGTCCTGTGTCCCCTCGGCGCGCGCAAGTTTCATGTCGGCCGCCTCGAGAGCGGCAGCCAGTGTCGTCACATCGGGGAGCTTGATCTCGGCTCCGCTTGCCTCGCTCGCGAGCTCGGCGACGAACAACTTCAGTGCCTCAGCGCCGGCCGCGATCTGCAGTGTTTCGTCGGCAGGAGTGGCAGCCTCGATCCGGGCAGCAAGCGTGCGCAATTCGGCTGCGGCGTCGCGTGCGGCCTCATTGCGGGCGCGAGCGGCAGCGAGATCAGGTATCTGGAGCTCGTCGAGTGCAGACTTTCGTTTGCGGATGGCAACGGCCAGGGTCTCCTCCGCGCTCGCAGCAGCCGCTGGCGGGCTGACAACCAACTGTGTCTCTCCGATCGCGATATTGACCGCGCGCGTGATCGTGCGCTCGCCCGCAGCCATGGGTTCGCCGTCGATCATAACCCCATCGATGGTGCCTGACAGCGTCAGCCGCGTCGCGCCCGCGTCAACGACCGCCTGGGCCTGGCTCACGGCGCGATCGTTCGCTTCCAGCGTATCGATAGTCTTGGTGGGGATCGCGGTCGCGGCCACCGCCTTTGCCTCGCGATCCAACCGCTCGAGATTCAGCAACTCATCATGTCGACGTCGGGCGGCTGCGGTCGCGGTCCGACGACGACTGAGGCCCAGAGCCTGTTCACCGGCAGCAAGGGCTGCTCGGGCGTCTTGCCGCTCGTCGCGCGCCGCCTCGAGTTCCTCGCGCGCTGTGGCGGCCTTGCCCTTGGCGGCCGAGAGCCCTTCTCTAAGTTGGGTGCGCTTTGCCTGAGCTGTCTCCAGGGCCGTCGTGGCGTTGTCACGGGAGATGGTCGCCGCTGCGTGGCGCGATTTCAGGTCTTCCAGTCCCCTCAGCTTCGCGGCGGCCGCCTCCTGTTCGGCCTTCCGGGTCGAGAGAATCTGCGCTGCGGCCCGGGCGACCTCGAGAGAGCCGACCAGATCTTTGCGAGCCTGCGCGTCGGTCTCGTCTGCGATCTCTCGCTGAACGATCTTGAGCCGACCGCGCGCGTTGTCGAGCTCGGAGAAGCTTCGTTCCAGTGCTGCGAGCCGCTCGTTGGCCTCACGCGCGGCCGCTTGCGCGGTGTCCGACCTTTCCCGCGCTTCATTCTGTCGCCCGCGTTTCTGGCCACTGGGAGACCAGTAAAGCTCGTATTGAGCGTCTATCCGTTGACGCACGCGCCGGTAGGCCTCTCCGCCCATGATCGATCCCACTTCGGCTTCGAGAGTGGACGCGATCGTGTCGCGGACGATCTGTCCAGGGCCGGAAACGGCAAGCGCCTCCGTCTGCCCGACCCACAACAGCCCCAATGCCCCATAAGTCGAAACATCGCCGGCGCGACTGGTGTCGCGGACCGAGCCGAGCAGCGCATTGAGCCGTGCTTCCGCATCATCGCCCTGAGCACGGCCTTGCGGACCGGTGATCTCGAGCGACGGACTCCTGAGAAAGCGTTTCGTCAGGGACCAGGGAGCGCCGCCGACATCAAAGGTCACCTTGATCTCTGGGCCGACTGCCTCCCCATATGGTGCAAAAGACTGGGCGAGCTGATTGCGGGTGTTGTGGCGAACGAAGAAAGCTGCCCGCAGCGCCTCGAGCAGCGTGGATTTGCCCGTTTCGTTGGGCTCAATGACGATGTTCAATCCCTCGGTGAGATCTTCGATCGCGAAGGGTGTTCGAAACTTGCGGAAGCCGTCGAGCGCGATTTGACGGATGACGAGGCTCATGCCTGGTCCTCCCGGCTATACTCGACGAACAATCGTTCGAGCGCCCGCTTCGCGACGGCGCTTTCCACGCCGCCGGCATCGATCTTCGCGTTGAGCTTGGCCGCTGCGGTCCCGAGCATCCCTTCCACGGCGAGTGAGGCGAGGTCCTCCTCGCCGGGGCGGCCGACAAGGTCATCGGCTCGCACGGCAAGATGCCGCAGGCGGTGATTGATGTCGTTTTCGAGCCGCCCGAGCATCCCGATCCGCTCGCCGAGGCTGGTTATGCCCGCCACGCTCAGTTGCAGAAGCGTGTTGGGGGCGTCGACGCCAGCAAGGAGTTGGTCGCATTCAGCATCGAACGCTGCCTTGTCGTTGACCGTCCAATCGCGCGTGAGCCATTGGAAGCGGCCGGTCCGGATCGGCGTCACTGTCGGCATAAGGTCCGGCTGGACCTCGACAACGAGCGCGTGGCCCGGTTCATCGCGCTGGAAGCGGTCGGTCTCCGGCGTGCCGGAATACCATGTCCGTGCATCGACCCTCAGGGCTCCATGCCAATCGCCGAGCGCGAGATAGTCGAGCTCCGACAGCCTGGCACGATCCGGAGCGATTTGGTTCTTGGTCTCTCCGCGCGATCCGAAATCCCGGATCGATCCGTGAGCGACGCCGACCCGCAGCCGCGCGCCCGGGGTCGCCATCGTATCGAACAGGCTGGTTGGATCTTCCAGATTATGCCGATGGATGAGTGGTGCTGGTAGGAGCCATATCTTGTCCTCGATCTCCCGTGGCTCAGGTTCCGAGAGGATGATGATCTTGTCGCTGGCCCGCTGCCGGACGCGGTCCCATAGGCCGCCGTTGCGTGCGAAGTCGTGGTTCCCGGGCAGGAGCCACCAGCGGCAGGCGTGCCGATCCATCCGCGAGATCGCCTGAACGATTGTTCGGTCTTCAGGCCCTTCTGTGTCGAAGATGTCGCCGGCTACGATAACGTGCTCGGCGCCATGCTCAGCGGCGGCTCTCCCAAGCGCGTCGACGGCGTCGAAGCGAGCTTCCGTCAGCGCTCCGCGGACATCGGAATCGAAGCGGCCAAAGGGTTTGCCGAGCTGCCAGTCGGCCGAGTGAATGAACTTCATGTCGTCCCTATAGCGTTCATTGCTCTTCGCTAACACATGATCTGCTCATAGGGGACAGGCGTTGTTCCCATTCTGTTCGGACGGCACTTTCTAGCCAATGGCAGAATCGGCTGACCGAAAGCGTGGGCGTCGCGGTTCAGCGGGACTATCTATCGATAGCTAAACTGGACCCGTGCCGTTATGGTCAATGCCGGAGCGAGAGCGGCGCCGTGAACCTCAGGCTTCGCATCGCGCATGAGGGTCAGAAGAGGATGGTCTGCACCAGCGAAGCAACCTGTGGCGTCGGACCCGCCAACGTCCACTCCGTCAAATCAAAGAGATGCACCTCCAATGCTACTTGAAAAGCGCATCGACCAGATCGTTCCGACCCTTAACCCTGCTCAAATCAAGTTTGCCTTGAGGTTTGCCAGCGGCCCTGCTCGCCATTTCGCACCGGAAGAGACACTTTTGGAAGTCGGAGATCGTGACACGATCGTCTGGCTGGTCGTCGAGGGCAGTATCATTGCCAGCCGCCGCGACGGGCTGGGTCGTGAAAGCCTCTTCGCGAGTGGAGGACCAGGCCAGTTCAGCGGAGAGGTGAGCGATTTAACCGGGCAGGCCTCGCTCGCAGTCGTGCGCGCCGGAGCCGACGGTTGCGTCGCCTATCCTTTCGATCTGCCCCATCTTCGCGCCCTTCTTATCGGAAGCGCCGATATCGGCGAGCTCATGATGCGCGCCTTCATCCTGCGACGAGCGGCATTCCTGGAGGGTGAGAATGTCGGGTCCGTGCTGGTTGGCGCTGCCGCATCCCCTGACACGGTACGCCTACGGGGCCTATTGACCCGCAACAGCTATCCTTTGTCGCTCATTGATGTCGATGATCCAGAGGGAAAACAACTTATCGAGCGCCTGGCGCTGGAGCCCGAGGATCTTCCCATACTCATTTGCCCCAATGGAACCGTCCTGCGGCGGCCGAGCGACGCGGAAGCAGGGATCGGGCTGGGGATTACCCCGCGGATCGAGCCGAACGCCACGTTCGACACTATCGTCATCGGTGCCGGGCCAGCGGGACTGGCGACCGCGGTCTACGCGGCCTCCGAGGGCCTGTCAGTCCTCGTGTTGGACTCGCGATCGTTCGGTGGTCAGGCCGGGGCTTCGGCCCGGATCGAAAATTATCTCGGTTTTCCGACGGGCATATCGGGTCAGGCACTCACTGCGCGCGCGTTCATTCAGGCGCAGAAATTCGGGGCGAAGTTTGCGGTCCCCGTCTCGGTCGTCCAACTGGACTGCTCGGAGCCACCGCTGCACCGTATCGTCCTCGACAACGGCGTCACCATCTTTGGACGGACGTTGGTCATTGCATCCGGTGCTCGTTACCGTCGACCGGAAATCGAGAGCCTGGAGCGCTTCGAGGGGACGAGCATCTTCAATTGGGCAACACCCATCGAGGCCAATCTGTGCGAGGGTCGCGATATCGTCCTTGTGGGTGGCGGAAACTCGGCGGGCCAGGCCGCTGTCTATCTCTCAGCCTTCGCACGAAGGATCCATCTCGTCGTGCGCTCGGGCGGACTCGAAGCTTCAATGTCCCGCTACCTAATCGATCGCGTCGAGGCGACACCGAACGTCGAGCTGCACAAGCATACTTCCGTCGTTGGCCTGCTTGGCACGCCTGAAGGCAACCTGGAGGGCGTTCAGCTCGCTCCCGCCGCTGGTGGCGACAAATGGGATATCGAGGCCCACTATCTGTTTCTCTTCATCGGCGCGGAGCCGAACACCGGGTGGCTCGACGATCGTATCGCGCTCGATGAGAAGGGGTTCGTCCTGACCGGTCAATCCTCTCAGCACTCGCTCGAGACCAGCAGCCCAGGCGTCTTCGCTATCGGCGATGTCCGCTCGGGGTCGACTAAAAGAGTAGCCGCCGGCGTTGGCGAAGGGGCTGCAGCTGTCGCGCAGGTCCACGCCCATCTGGCTGCACTGGAAAAGTAATCCGCGCACGCCCGGGTTCGAGGGCCGTGGCGCGTGCTTATCGGCCTCGATCGTCCGCGGCTGCGGCACTCGATAGCTGAATCGCGAAGTGTGTTGGATTTTAGCGGGCGGCGAGCCCGATAGCAGAAGGTGATGGTATGACAGGCGCGGGTGAAACGATTGTCGTCGACGAGACGGGATTGGGCGCATTCCAGGTCGAGGTGAAGGCGGGGACGTCTACGTTCCTCATGGATGAGCCAATCGCGGCCGGGGGGCTTGGATCTGGGCCGAACCCCTATGACCTCCTAAGCTCCGCAATCGGAGCCTGTACATTGATGACGATCCGTCTTTATGCGCGCCGCAAGGAATGGCCGCTGGAGCGAGTGCGTGTGAAGGTCACGCACTATCGAGACAATTTGCAGACCAAGGATCATTTCGTCCGCGAGATTGAATTGATCGGCGCGATCGATGCGCAGCAGCGAGCACGAATCCTGGATATCGCGATGCGATGCCCAGTCCACCTGACGATGGAGCGAGGGTCGATTGTGGAGACGAAACTGGTCGAAGAGCCGCTCGGGATCACGGCCACCACTCTATGCGAACACGCAAGAGACATCGTCGAGGCGTGCGACGAATGAACCTGTCGCTACCCGTCGGGGAGATCGGCAAAAGCGGATAAGGCCAGGCGAGGTTGTGAGACTTTGACGATCGCTTATTGGCGGGCCAGGCCGGGGGATCGAGAGGCCCGGCCCACCAAGGCGTGCGCCATTCGAGAGCGCCCGCCTGCGGCAAGCGGACGGCATTTTTCTGGCTATCGCCGTCACTACCCGCCACTATCCGAAAATCGCGATCGCGGGATCAGGTCGCCGCCCAAAATTCCCGCAGAAGCCGATTGAACTCGGTCGGCCGTTCTTCCGGAAAGAAGAGCCGTGCGCCGTCGATCAGGATCGGCTCCTTTGCACCAGGAATTGTGTCCTTGAGCCATTTCGCCCATTCCGCGCCAAAGTAGATGTCGTCCAGCGCCCAGACGATCAGGGTCGGAGCTTCGAGCTTTCGAAGCTGGGGCTCGATCGCGACGGTGTGCCTGTTATCGAACGCAGTGACGAAACGCTGCAGGTCGCGGGTGCGCTGCTCGGTGCGAACGAATGGGCGTAGATAGATTTCGATGTCCGAGTCCGAGAGAGCGTTCGGATCTTCGTAGGCAGGGCCCAGGGCGTTAGGCGACCGATATATCGCCTTGTCGTTCAGCATGGCGCTGAGCGTATCTGGAAGGCCTCCGGCCTTCGTCATCTCGACGAAGGGCTTGAACGCTTCGGGCGGCCAGTTGTCATGGGTGTCGGTATTGGTCAACGTCAGCGAGCGAACGCGCTCCGGATAGAGCGCGGCAAATATCTGCGAGATGCCACCGCCGCTGTCGTTACCTATCACGTCGGCCTGATCGATCTGAAGCGCGTCGAGCACCTCGCGCAGCATATGCGCATTCGCGGTGACACTGACATCCTGATCCGGAGCGATCTCCGTATCGCCATGCGCGAGAAGGTCGACCGCGATGCATCGTCGGATGTCAGAGAGCGCGGCCAGCTGATGACGCCATAGATGCTTGTTCATCAAGACGCCGTGAACAAACAGCGCGACCGGACCTGAACCGGTCTCGACATAGGCAATGCGCCCGGACGGCGTTTCTACCGTATGGAACGGCTCGGTTTGAAGATTGCTCATGGTCGCTATTCCTCTCTCGATTGGTCAGCTGGAGCCCGTGCGTCGCGCGATGGGTAGATTGAGTTGGGTTTTGCTCGCCGATCACACTCTTCACGGCGATCAGAATGTTTATCTATCAGTAGATAGATAGTAGGACGTCATGATGGTGCGGTCAACAGCGATTGCTCGAATGGAAAAGCGTGAATGGGCTCGATCGACGAAGGCCGTCACGGATCATCGAGACTGTGATTGCCGGGGTCACGGCGCCGGATTTCGCCACGGCCGACGACTTCTCGAGACCGAGTTGCCTATGGTCCGGGTCCTTATCGCAGCCGAATGGCGCTCGCGATCTACGTGCGCAGCCCGTCCCTCCGGAGGGTGGCTGCTACCACTTCGTTCTTTGGCTGCTCACTTCCGCATGATCGGACACGCTTCACGCCGATCAGGACCCTGTAACGATCACGAGCCAAAAATTCTTCGATCGACCATATGCGGGGCACCCCTTCCGCCTTGCACAGGTGAATGGCCCGCCCATTTCCGATGATGACTGCAACATGTGCGCCCCAGGGGTCCGCTGTTCTATTGAACAGTATCAGGTCCAGCGGCTCAAACATCGTTGGCTTCCAAGTGTAGTTCTCGTCCTCCCACAGCTCGCTCGAGCGGAAGGGCGGGATTCGAAGTCCCGCTTCAGCAAGGAGCGCATAGGCGAACCGCTGGCAGTTGGCGCCTCGCGCAAGATCGTTGTCTGCATCGGGCGCCTGCGCTCCATCGTAGGAAACGGTCCAGAAACGCGCTGGTATATCGATCTCGATCATACGATTGCCATGCTCATACTCGGTCGGCACCGCTCAGTGGGCTTTCGCGACAGCGTCGAAGAGGGGGCCATCGATCAATTGTATGTCGGCGGTCCGGATCGGCCTGACTCCAGTTTTGGTCAGCAACCAGGTCGTTTCGCCGTTCTGCGCCAGTGTCACCCCGCGGATCGCACCACCGGCTGTGTGATATATCCAGACTCGGTCGCCCGTTACGTTGGCGATCCTGGCTTTCGCCCGCGAGGCAGCCGCTACCTCTCCAGCGGCCATGACGAGCAGAATCGCAATCACACTGACAACGACACGCGTCATCAGCGCGGCAAGGGAATTAAAGAATGCTCCGCTATTCGACGTCCCGCGGAACCGGTCGAGAAGATATCCCACAAGTGGGATAAGCAGGACGGCGATGAGAATGGGCAGCGCTGCCAGCAGCCAGGCAGCCGTCGTGCTGACGATCGCGCCAGCTCCCTCGACCGCTATCGCTACGCTCGACCCAGTGAGACTGCTCGGATCAATGGCAAACCGTCCATAGTAGGATTGCCGGTAGGTCCAGCCCGCAAAATAGAGTGCGGCAGCTATCGTCGCGATGACGAAGGCGGAATCGATCAGTTTCGAGACGATACCGTGAAGCGGCGCTGAGGGGGGCGGCGTGCCGACCATGGATTGCTGACCTATAGTTGCAGAGTCTTCCGAAAGGCTCGTGATCCAGTGAACGGGATACTGCAATAGAGCGGAGGATGACATGGTTCGGGTAGCGAGGACCGCCAGGCGACTCTCTGGTCGAGGCACGACAAAGTGACTTGGCCGCGAGGATCTATTCGGCTCTCTAGGCTCGCTACGGAGTGTTGTTCCCATTTTGTTCGATCGGGTCTATCTTGGCTGGATGACAGGATCGGCTGACCGGAAGATCATTCACGTCGACATGGACGCGTTCTTTGCGTCCGTGGAACAGCGTGATCACCCGGCTCTCCGCGGCAAGCCCGTCGCTGTTGGCTATGCCGCCGCTCGCGGCGTCGTCGCAGCCGCGAGCTATGAGGCTCGTACCTTTGGCGTGCGTTCAGCGCTGCCGTCTGTCACGGCACTTCGAAGGTGCCCGGACCTGATCTTCGTGCCGCCTCGCTTCGACGTCTACAAGACGGTGTCGCGGCAGATTCATGGGATCTTCGCTGACTATACCGACCTCATCCAGCCGCTGTCGCTCGACGAAGCATATCTCGATGTTACCGAAAACCGGCGTGGGATCGAGACCGCGTGGAAGACAGCCAAAGAGATTCGCGCTCGCATCCTTGATGAGACTGGCCTGACGGCTTCGGCCGGGATTTCGTACAACAAATTTTTGGCAAAACTTGCCTCGGATCAACGCAAGCCCAACGGCCAGTTTGTCGTGACGCCCGAGATGGGCGCCGACTGGGTAGAGAGCTTGCCCGTCTCTCGATTCCACGGGGTCGGGCCGGTGACCGCCAAAAAGATGGCAGGGCTCGGGATCGCAACCGGGGCCGATCTGCGCGCTAAGTCCCTTGCGTTCTTGCAGCAGCATTTCGGTAGCTCGGCCGAATGGTACTACGGTATCGCTCGCGGGATTGACGATCGCCCGGTCAATCCCGATCGCGAACGCAAATCGTCAGGCTCTGAGACGACGTTCGATCGCGATCTGCTAGATGACAAGGAGATCGAGGCGGGCGTGTTGCGCCAGGCGGATGACGTCTGGAGCTGGTGCGAGAAGACCAAGGAGTTCGGCCGGACGGTCACCGTCAAAGTGAAGTATGGCGACTTTCAAAACATCACGCGTAGCCGGACGCAGCCGGCACTGGTCACGACACAGGAAGCTCTGCGCGACGCGAGCCTCGCGCTGATACGGTCCGTCTTGCCGACTGAGAAAGGCATACGCCTCGTCGGGGTGACGGTCTCGAACTTCGAGCGGTCAGCAACGAGTACCGCTGAGGCGCTCCCCTTGTTCGACTAGAGCATCTCGAGAGGGGCGCGCGAGCGCGGTCGGGGAAAAGCGGCCTCGAGCAGCTGAATAGGTGCCTCGTCCAGCTCCAGGTCGGCCGCAGCTCGATTTTCATGGACGTGCAAGACGCTGCTCGCCTTCGGAATAGCGATGACGTTGCCGTTGCGCATCGTCCAGGCGAGAGCCACCTGCGCCGGCGTCGCGCCGATCTCCGCTGCCACCCGCGTGAGCTCTCCGTTCTTGACGAGCCGACCTTGCTCAACTGGGCTGTAGGCCATCGCCGTGATGCTTTGATCAACAAGCCAGGGAAGGAGATCATGTTCGGGGCCGCGACGGGTGAGATTGTAGAGAATCTGGTCAGTGGCGCAGGCACCCCCGCCCGACGAGATGAGCTCTTCCATGTCGTCGGTGTCGAGATTGCTGACCCCCCAACGCAGGATCTTGCCTGCGGTCACCAGTCGCTCCATCGCCTCGACGGTTTCGCCAAGCGGGACGGCGCCGCGCCAGTGAAGAAGGTAGAGATCGAGCCGGTCCGTCCCGAGCCGCTTGAGGCTCGCGTCGCAGGCACGCGGGAGGCGATCCTTCGAAGCATTCTGCGGGTAGGCTTTGCTGACGAGAAAGACCTGATCTCGCCTGTTGGCGACGGCCTCTCCGACCAGCTCCTCTGACGCCCCGTCGGCGTACATTTCGGCCGTGTCGACGAGCGTCATGCCAAGATCGATACCCGCCTGGAGCGCACGGATTTCCTCGCCACGCCGCGACGGGTCCTCCGCCATCATCCAGGTGCCCTGGCCGAGTGCCGGCACGTCCGTGCCGTCAGGGAGTGCGATTGTTTTCATGCTGCCCCAACGCGTGAGATGTCATCGGGCTACATGGTGGCGGCAAATCGGTACGAGGGTGATCAGCTTCTCGGGCGCGACCGATCCTCCGGAAGGAAGGTCTGGCCGGATCGATGCTTGACTGAGGGTAGGTCCGCCACCCGCGCGCGCCATGTCCAAAGCGCGGTCATTTCCTCGGGCATGGAAAGGCCGGCGCCACGGGCGAAATCGACAGCGGCAAACAGGGTGATGTCGGCCATCGAAAACCTGTCACCAGCTAGGAAGGGGCGCTCAACAAGCACGCTTTCGAAATAGGGGAGATTAGCAAGCGCGACGTCACCGCGTCGAAGGCCCCATTCCTTCGTATGTTGCCAGTCGGGCATGCGCCATGGGCGAAGCGCGGGGCCGAGGCCTGGAGTGCCATAATGGAAATAGTCGTCGACCGGATCGAGCAGAAGGATTTCCACACGGCGCTGCATCATGTGGATCAGGCCCTTCTCGATCGCCGTTGATCCGGTCAGGCTCGGCATGCCGTCGAGATTGTCGAGATACTCCGTTATGGCCGTACACTCGGACAGGACCACGCCATCATCGAGCACGAGAACCGGGGTCTTCCCGACTGGGTTGAGCCTGAGGAACCAATCCTGCTTCTGCTCGGCCGCGATCAGGTCGACAGTCTGGAAGTCGACTGCGTGATCGAGCTTCTTTTCCGCGAGGACGATACGGATCCGCGCGGCATTCGGCGTACCCTGTCGATCATAAAGTTTCATGCGATCCCCCGGGCCACCCCAAGGCGGCGGGCCCACGGACCATCTTCGGGATATCGCGCCGGGCCACAATCGAGCACGGGCCAGGGTTTCACTGCGGAAAACGCAAATTCGGAGGCCGACGCGTTAGCGCAGCTGACTATCCTTGCTGCCGCGCCGGTTGATGCCGACGGCACGGATCGTGGCATCTCGGCCGGACTGGCAGGCCACGCAGGTTCGAGTACCGGGGAGTGCCTGTCGACGGCGCTCGGGTATGGCTTCCCCGCAATCGTCGCAGAACTCGGCGCTCTCACCGCTCGGCGTCATCGCGCGAGCGCGTAGCACCGCGTCTTTCACGGTATCCTCGATCTGATCTTGTACGGCACCGTCGTGCGCCCAGCCGTTGGCCATGCCTTGATCCTCCATGAGAGAAGTGGCGATCGGGCGTTCGAGTTCCAAGGGAGGTGCGAGGGGGGCGGCGGGTTGATTTCCCGTCTCCGCTCCCTGCCGTTACGCGGTCATGCCCTCGCCGGGCTAGGCTGCCGACTTAGGATGTCCAGTTCCGGGGTGCGGTTGGCGTGACAGTCAGGCATCGACGAAATCAAGAGGCCCGAGGAAATCCATCTTGCCCACCTCGACGCCAGCTTGGCGCAAGATCGCGTAGACCATCGCAATGTGAAAATAGACGTTGGGAATGACCATCTGCAGGAGATAGTCGTCGCCCACGATCACTTTGCCGGGCTTCCACGAGAAGGCGACACGCTGGCTGGCAGCATTGAGATATCCAGCTTCAGGCACGCTCCTCGCATAGGCGACCGTCTTATGGATACGTTCGCGCAGCTCATCGATCGTCTTTTCAGTGTCTTCATGCTTCGGCGGCGTCTGACCTGAGAGCCATGCTGCGCCGCCCTTCACATAGTCGCAGGCGCTTTGGACCTGATAGATCAAGCCCTTCATATCCGGCGCGAGACGCCCGTCGAGAAGCACCGCGATATCGATCTGCTGCGCGTTGGCAAACGCTTGAGCCTTATCCAGATAGGTCTCGATGGCTTCGAGGTTCTGGGCGCACTGAAGCATCGCCTTGTGGTAGATTTGGGACATCTGATCGACCTCCGTTCCGAGACATGTTGAAATTGAGCCGACGTTCAAGAGACAGGCGCGTCTAGGACCTTCACCCCGCGACCCATAAGATACGCGGCTATGCCGGCGATCTGGGCTGCGATCGCCACGAGGAACATCATGTTATCCGAACCAAGCTGCCGCAGAATGCCGAAGGCAGCCGGCGCGGCAGCATAGGCTCCCTGTGAGATCGCAACGATCAAGGCGACGACGCGGGAAGCGTCAGCTTCCTTGAACTCGACGCCCGCGATCACCGGCGGGATAGAGATCGCGTTGCCAACGCCCAGGCCGAACATCACGACGCCCAGGACCAAGAGGAGAGGGCTGGCCCCTGCGGCGAGCATGAGGATGCCGCATCCTGCCGCCTGTGCCATCAGACTGAGCGCAGCAATGAGCCGCCAGTTTGCGATCGCCGAGGCGCGAGAACCAACTGCGAGGCGGCCGACGACGGCAGCAATGCCACACGCTCCCACCGTAAGCCCGGCGTTCTGCGTGCCGAGCGTCGGCGAGAGAACTGATACCAGATGAGCCACGAGGCCGGTCTGCGCGAAGAGGGCCAGGGTCATTCCCAGGCAAAGTGTGAGGAACGCTCGGTTGCGGGCGAGCTCCCGGCCGGTCGAGGGAGTTTCCTCGCCACTGGAAAGGATCGTCGCGGCCGGCGAAGAAAGCGGGAGACCGTCGGGGGTCTGGCCGAGCATCTGCGGAGTCTTGCGAAGCACCAGGACGGCGAGGACGCCGAGGATCGCCACCATCGCTGCGCCAACGACGATCGCCGCCGTCACGAAGCCCAGCCAAGTGATGAGTGCGATCCACAACGGCGAGAAAATTACGCCTCCGACGCTTCCGCCGTTAAATGCCACGCCGAGCGCCAATGCGCGCTTGGCCGAAAACCACGGGACGACGATCGCGTTGACGGCGACCGCGCCCAGCGCGGACCAGCCGATGCCGGTCAAGACGGCGGCGGCGTAGAGCTGCCAGGGGTGATCCGCGAGCGCCCAGCCAAGCACGCCGATGGCCATGGCCATGCCGGCGAGGACGGTGACGATCGGCAGCCCAAAGCGGCGATAGAGTGCCGGTAGATTGGGGATGAGTGCGAGGCCGATCGCGAAGTGGAGCGTCACCGCGCCGGAGATGAGCGCGATAGGCCATCCCCGCGATTGACGCACCACCTCCAGATAAACGGGCGGGCCGTAGAAACCCAGGCCCCAGCCGAACACGGCGACGATGAAGGCAGCGGTTACTGCGTGCCAGCCAAAGAAGCGATTGGTCGTGTCGGGCGATGGGGCGGCAAGGAGCCGATCAAGGCCTGTTTCCACGCGACTGACGGCCGAGGCGGGGGGAAGGGGCGGTCGTTTCATCACAATGGTTCCAATGGTGGCCATGATCGGCTCCCCCGGGGTCAACTGATCGCCGTGGGGCGCAGGCGTCAGTAGACGGTGTTGCTATTCTTGGACGTGGTGGGGACCGGGGCGAACACGTCCCAATGCTCGACCAGCTTGCCATTCTCGACACGGAACAAGTCGACGCCGACATCGCCGTTCTCGCTGACCAGGCCGGTCCAATGGGCGTGGACAGCAACGAGATCGCCATCGGCCAGGACGCGGCGGATATCGCCCTTGGCGTTGGGGAAGGCGGTCAGAAAGCCGTTGATGAATCCTCGCAGGCCCTCGACGCCGTCTTCGCCGCCAGCGGTGTGCTGGATGTAGGTGTCGCCGACATAACGGGCGATCGCGCCGTCGACGTCACCGTCGAAGTGCGCTTCCTTGTAGAAGGCGAGCACGGTTTTCTTGTTCTGCTCGGCAATGGTTTCGGTGGTCATGAAAATTTCCAGTTGGATTATCGCTGGCCGTCGTGGCCGGAGCGAAGGAGTCAGTCTGAGAGGGCGACCATCGTTGAGGCGCCTGCCGGGCTCCCCGCGCGCATCGGGGGATTGCGCGTGAGAGAGCCCGGTCTGACGGCGACGGCCGGCTTACTCGCCGTTGGGGAAGTTCTGCGCGTCGAACTTCTCACCTTGAACGATGTAAATTTCGCAAGGTGTTTTGGACACGCAGGCGGTGGTGTGCTTCTCCTTGCCGCGCTGATACCAATAGGAACCGGGCCCGAGATCCTCGGGCTTTTGGCCCGGAAGATAATTCTGGAGGGTGCCTTTGATGACGACCGCGTAATAGTCGTACGTGTGCGTGTGAACGTAACTCGTGAAGCCGGGATCGAACTGGAAGAACGCGCCGTGAGCGCTCTTCGTCACGTCACCCCAAACATTGGAATATTGGATTCCCTTGTTCGGAGTGAGGCCTTTCGCGCCGCTGTCCTGGAACTTGAAGTGCGTCGACGGTAACACCACCGACTGCCCGTCATTGAGCGGCGGAAAAAACGCCGCAGTCTGCGCCCAAGCAGCTGTCGAGGCAGCAACAACGAGACCTGCAGCGATCGCTAACGAACGAAACTTCATCACCTTTCTCCTTCAAAAATTGGTTGCAATGACCCTCAGGCGGCCTTCTCGAGCGCGGCGATGAACTTGGCGGCCAGCTCGTGGTCCGACATCGGGTTCTGAGCGGTGATGAGCTCGCGATCGACGACGACGAACGAGGTGAAGTTGTCCGCGTTGACGACGGTGGCGCCGGCCGCTTCGAGCGCGTCAGGCATGTTGAAGATCAGCTTCTTGTGGAAGACATGTTCCTCGGCATATTGCTCTTCGCTCCGCGAGAAGACGGTCATCTTGTAGCCGTCATACTGCCAGCCCTTGCCCAGCTCGTGCGCCTTCACCTTGTCACCGTCGATCAGGGCAGCGCGGAACTCGCGTGCATGGTCGAGTGAGGCCAGGATGCTGATCGGGCCGTGGCAGATTGCAGCGGTGGGTTTGTTGGCGCCGTGGAAGTAGCGGAGCACTTCACCCGCATCCGGGTCCTGCATCACGTCGACAATCGGAGCGTGGCCGCCCGGGAAGAAGACGCCGGCGAACCGTTCGAGACCGGCATCGATCACGGAGCGGATCGTGTGGACGTCGTTCATGGCGGGATTGTTGTTGAAGAAGTCGCGAGCCTTGGTGCGCGCATCGTCATCGTTGGCGAAATAGATCAGGGCATCGGAGTCCTGGTCCATCGTCGGCTTTTCGCCAGTGGGGGTGGCGAGGACAAAATCGTAGCCGGCGGCGACGAGCGTCATCAGGGGAACGGCGGTTTCGTTCAGAAACTGGCCGATCAGGATCGTGCCGCCGCCCTTCGCTTCGAGGTGGGTGCCGTTCGAACCGATGACGAGAATGGTGCCTTTGCTCATGGTAATTTCCTGTCGTTGAAAAGAAGCTGTGGGGTCTGCTTGCTGGTGATGTTGAAGAGACGTGCGGCATCCTTCGGCGCGGCCTGGTTGCCGCGCCGCCTTCGATCCTCGTCACTTCGTTGCACCGGCCCTCTCGGGCCGGTTGGGTGTCAGACAGTCGCGGGCGTCTTGGCGGTTTCGATCATTCGGCGGACGGTTTCCTCCGTGTTCCAGACGGCGTTGGCCATGAAGCGCCAGTTGATCATCGCGGCATCGTAGCCGGCGCCTTCCTCGTTCGCGGCCGCCGCGACCGCATCGCGAACCATCACGGTCTCGAACCCCTCACGGATCAGGTTGCGCATGTGATCTTCAAGGCAGAGATTGGCGACGGGGCCGGCCATGATCACCGTCTCGATCTTCCGGCGGCGCAGCAGGTACGCCAAGTCGTTGGTCGGCGCATAGGTGACATGGCGAGACACGATGGTCGTGTTGTCGTCTTCCATGTATTTCTTGAATCGCTCGGGGACGTCCGCGCCGCCGCCGGGGAGGTCGTCGGTGTGGAGCGGGCTCTGACGTGCAACGACACCACCGTGCAGGGCGAGATCTTCCATCGGGCTCAGGCGGGTCTTGCCCTTGTGATCGTGCGGGAAGAAATAGTGGGGCGACATGAACACCGGATAATCGTGGTCTTTGGCGGTCTGGAGAAGGGTCTCCAGATTGGCGTTCACGTTGTTGCTCTTCATCAGCTCCTCGATCATGACGAAATACTTTCCGCCATCGGTGAGGAAGTCGTTCTGAATGTCGACCAGGACCAGCGCGGTGCGGCCTGCGGTGAGGTCCATCTCGACTTTATGCTCGAACAACATGGCTTCAATCTCCTTGAATCTCGCTATCTATCGATCGATAGACATGCAGCTTGGTACGGCGGGGTTCAGGGCGAGTCAATGCCTATCTACCGATAGAGCGGAAAAAAGTTGACCGACCTGTGCGGGCGTTTTTAGCGCTGGGTGTCGGAGTGCGGTCATCGTCTCGCCTCTTCCCGGGATACGCCCACGGTCGGGATGAACGTGGCGACTCCGGTCGCACCTTCCTGGACTTTCATGCTCGGAGCTTCTTGAAGCCTGGGGCTGCTTTTGAACCCAGAGGCCGCAGCGCCCCTGGTCGAGCAATCGGCTCGGCGCCTCGATCGTCCAGCTTCTACAGGGCGAGCGCGGCGGCATTATCGAAAGACCCAACCGCACTTAGCGACCGGGATCCTGCGTTGCCCGCGCTAGGTCACACGCTGCTCTCGACCCGATCCATTCCGCGTTATCCGATCGGCGTCAAATGCCGGCATACCATTGGTAACCGACATTATCCTCCCAGTAGCCACCCTTTCCGCCGTATAGGCCGGCTAGGGTCGGGACAGCCTCGACGCGCATGACGTATTTCGCCTGCTTGTACCCAAGCTGCCGCTCGACCCTGAGCCTGAGCGGGGCCCCGTGCGCGACTGAAAGCGTCTGACCGTTCATAGCCCAGGCGAGGATGGTCTGGGGATGAAATGCGTCCACGAGATCGATCGACTCGTAATAGGGATGACTGCCGAACGTGTCGGCGCAATGAAAGACGATGAACTTGGCTTCAGGGCGAAGCTGCGCTCGGCGCAGCAACAGTCCGAGCGGAATGCCCGTCCACTGACCGATCGCGCTCCAGCCTTCGACGCAATCGTGACGCGTGATCTGGGTTCGGTGCGGCGCGCGTCGGATCTGATCTATCGAAAGAGAGAGCGGTTGCGCCACGGCACCGTCGACCTGCAACCGCCAGTCGGCGAAGTTTCGCCCGACATGTTTTTGGTATTCGGGATTCCCGGGATTCGTGTTGCCGTTCATGCGGAACACCGGCGACATATCCGCGGCGGAAAACTCCTGAGCAAGCGCGTTGCGATCCGCCACGACCCGCTGTGCGCGATAGGTGGCGTCCTGGCCGAGCTCGAGCAGCTTATGGAAGGATGGCGACGCGTTGAGCTTGTCGCAGCCCGATAAGAGCAAGCCGCCAGCGCTGGCGCCGAGCGAGCCGATCAGGCGGCGGCGGGAGATATGAAGGCTCACGATTCCTTCTCCTCGGGTAAGCGATACCGGCCGGTGACCATCGACCGGATCTCGTTGATCGGCCCGGCGAGGACCACCATGATCAGATGGACGACGATGAAGGCGGCGAGCCCCATTGCGCAGAGAAAATGGATCGAGCGCGCGGATTGCCGCCCTGCGAACACCGCCGGAAGCCACGGCCATGCGGCATCCATGCCGGGCGACATGGTGAGCCCGGTCAAGATGATCCCCGGCAGCAAGACGAAAATGACGCTGCAGTAAGCGAGCTTCTGCAAGATGTTGTAGCGCGCCGCTGCGGGGCCCTTCGGGAAACGCAGTCGGGCGTGAGCCTTGATGTCGTCCCAAAGGTGGCGAGGCGAGAGTTCAGCCCTGTGAGGTGCGAGATCACGGCTGAAATGCCGGCGGGCGAAGCCCCACAGCCAGAACAGGACGCCCGGCACAACGAGTAACCAGGCGAAGGCGAGATGCCATTCGCGCGCTCCGGCAAGGTCGTAGTGGCTCGGGATCGTGACCAAGGGCGGGAAAGCAACCTCGCGGCCGCCGGCCGGGGTTACGCCCAGCAAGCCGGGGGTCGCGATGACAATCGAACCGACGTGCAGGTGGCCCGGTGTTATGGCGAGCCAGCTATGATCGGGATTGGCGCCGTACTTGCCCCAATACAGACGGGGATGGGCGTTGAAGATCATCAAGCCGCTCATCAGCATTACAATCACGCTCAACGCGTTCGTCCAATGCCATAAGCGGGTCGGAAGGCGATGGCGTCGCACGATGTCGCCACCCTGCGGGTTCACCGGTTCGGGCATGAAATCCTCGTCCATTTGCATAATCTCGGCGCCAAGTGGTGGGGTCTGCGCCGTAGGCATTCCGGAAAGCGCGACTGAAATGGCTGCGGCTTGCGAAACCGACATCGGCCGCAATCTCCGCGATCGATTGCGTCGTCTGCTGAAGCAGCGTGCTGGCACGCGAAAGGCGCACCTCAGTGACGAAGGCCATGGGGGCAAGTCCAAAGCTTTCACTGAACTCGCGAGCGAAGACGGAACGGCTGCGGCCGGCACAGGTGGCGAGCGAGGCGACGCTATGGGCATCGGCCGGTGCATCGAGCACGCTGGACACCACGCGACCAAGCCAAGGTTTGGCGAAGATTCCCGGGAGCGAAACGGTGCCGTGATCTGCAATGTGCCGGCGGAGCAGCGCTACCAGGCACGCCTTCATCAGGCCGCCGCAGAGCGCCCGAGATCCAGGAGCCGGATGCACTGCCTCGGCGGACATGGCGTCGAATGCTGCGCGGATGAGTGGATCGTCGCCCAGGTCCGCTGCGATTGGTCCGGCAAGATCAGCGAACGGGCGGCAGATCCCCATTACGTCGGCACGGATCTCTCCGCAAATGATCCGAACCGCGGCATCGCCCCCCTCGGTGGCATCGTAAAGTGCAAGACCATCGGGACGCGTCCGGCACAGGCCCGAAGAGTTGAAGTCACGGGTCGCCGTCGCTGATCCAGCCATTCGCTGAGCGCGCCCTGGCGGCACGACGATTACCGACCCTGGTCCGAGCGCGAGGAGGCGTTCCTGCTCAATCGAGAGAAACAAAGTGCCTTCGAGGATGAAATGGACCTCCATCGCCTGGAGCGGCCTGATCGTGATCGCAGTCTCCGTCCCGACCGTGCAGATAGCCACCGCATCGACCTCGACGGCCATCTGGGCTAGCAACCGATCAAGGGCAGGAGGGATCATTTTCGCGGTTCGCCACAGGCGGGGCCCGCGCGTCCAGTTGTTCTCGATAGGGGGCATAAATTACAGACTCCATCGCACCTTGCGGGACGATAGAGCACCGATTGCTCTGGATCATCGGAGGTCTGACGTCCGGTCTAACGGTCGGTTGTCGAGCCGTCATGGCGGCATCACCCCCGAAAGGCTCACATCTGTGGCCCTGCTTTTCGCGGAGTCAGCCAGCTCTGGGCGATCCATCAATGGCTAGCGCGGTGCCGTAACGTCCTTCGGTCGCAATGACGTCTCGCCGTCCCATGCCGATCGGACGACCGTAACGCGGCTCAGCGATCCCGGTTGGAACAGGAAGCAGACAATTCGGCCTTCCAATTGGCCAACTGCTCGAGGGTTGGCCGCAGTCCGCGCCCCAGCTGGCCGAGGTCGTAAACCTGGACCGCCGCCGGCGGTGGAAGCTGGCGCCGTTCGATGAAGTGCATGGCCTCCAGTTCCCGCAGTCTTGTGGTAAGCGTATTAGCGCTCACCCCCGGGATGGCGCGACGCAGATCAATGAACCGCATCGGGTCTTTGCTGAGCGCCAGGAGGATCTGTAGCGCCCAGCGGCCTGAGAGGTGCTGAAAGACCTCATCTTCGATCCGGAGCGGCTTCATGCCAGGTCTCTCACTGGCTCGCGCCGGTAGCACTGCGCGGCATGATCGTTGACGATTCCGACCGCCTCCATCCAGGCATAAACGATCGTCGGGCCGACGAATTTAAAGCCGCGTTGCTTCATCGCCTTGGAGATTGTTTGCGAGAGGGGCGTGCTGGCGGGGAGGGTCTTTCCGTCGCCCACCACCACCTTGCCGTCGGTGAACGACCAGCACCACTCCGCGAAGCTCTCGCCCGCATCCTCCATGCTGCACCAGAGCTTGGCGCCCGCGATCGTTGCCTCGATCTTGGCGCGTGAACGGATGATGGCAGGGTCAGCCAGCAAACGCGCGACATCGGTTTCATCGAAAGCGGCAACCTTGCGCGGATCGAAACCCGCGAACGCCTCGCGAAAGGCGTTCCGCTTGCGCAGCACCGTGATCCACGCGAGTCCGGCCTGGAATCCCTCGAGGGCGAGCATCTCCCACAACATGCGGGGGTCTCGCTGAGGAACCCCCCATTCGTCGTCATGGTAGGCTTGCATCAGGGGGTCCGAGCCAGCCCAGGCGCAGCGCGTAGGGTCCGTCATGGCACGGCTTATCCAACGCTTTCGAGGAGCGCCACGGCCCCCTCGCCGCCGTCGGCACAGACGCTGACGATCGCGCGAGATCCCTTCGGCATCACCGCCAGCTCTTTGACTGTCTGGCTAAGATCGCGCGCGCCGGTGGCGCCGAAGGGATGGCCGATCGCGACCGACCCGCCATTCGGGTTGACCCGCTCCCAAGGGAAGCGGCCGAAATCGCGCGAGATGCCGACACGCTCCACGATCCAGCCCGGCCGTTCAAGGGCTGCGACATTCGCCAGAAGCTGCGCGGCGAACGCCTCGTGGATCTCCCACAAATCGATGTCTTCGAACCCCAGCCCATGGCGATCGAGAAGGCGCGGGATCGCATATGGCGTTGCCATCAAGAGGCCGTCGCTGAAGTCGACCGCCGCGAGCTCGTAGTCGACGAGCCTGGCGGTCGGAATACCATCCGGCAGCTGGGTGCGGCCCTGCGCGGAGAGCACCCATACGCCGCCAGCGCCGTCCGTGATGGGCGAGGAGTTGCCGGCGGTCAGCGAGCCCTTGCCGCTGGTCTTATCGAAGGCCGGCGGCAATGAAGCGAGCTTCTCGAGGGAGGTATCTGCGCGGGGGTTGGCGTCTCGTGCGAGCTCGGGAAGCTTGATGACCAGATCGTCGAAAAAGCCCCGCTCCCAGCCGGCAATCGCACGCTTGTGGCTCTCAAATGACCAAGCGTCCTGCGCCTCGCGCGTGATGCCCCACTCCTGCGCAGTCTCTTCCATATGGTCGCCCATGGTGCGGCCGGTGATGCGGTTCGCCCATCCTTTCGCCGGCAGCGTGAAATCGGCCGGGGTAAGACCGCCAAGGGCAGCGAGCGCCTCGGCCGGGTTTTTGGCGAAGAGCGCGCGTAAACGATCGCTTGCAGCAGCGGTGAGGCCGATGGAGGGGCGGCTCATCGTCTCGACGCCGCCGACCAGTACGACATCGGTATCGCCGCCGATCATACCGGCTGCAGCAAAGGCGGCCGTGATGCTCGTGGCGCAAGCCAGGACCGCCGAGAAGGACGGAACGGTCGGGTCGAGCTTGGCGTCCAGCCAGATTTCGCGGGCGATGTTGCTCCATCCGAGATTGGGAATGACCGTGCCCCACAGCACCAGGTCGGGACGTTGCGTTGTGAGCTGCTCGGCCATCGCACGCACGACCGGCACTGACAGACTGATGGCGTCATAGCCGGCGAGAGCCCCGCCGCCGCGGCCGAAGGGGGTGCGCAGGCCTGCGGCGAGAAAGATGTCCTGATTGAAGCGTTTCATGAGATTACTCCTGCGGGATGGCTGCAAGCGCCTCGTCGAGGTCGCCGGCGTCGTGCCGTTCGTCGATGCGTCCGGGAAGGTCGGTGAGATAGCTGCTGACGCGCCGCCCGCGCGGCACGGCGGGCCGCTGCACGAGCGTGTCTGCCCAGCGCAGCACATTCTGGTATTCGTGTGCGGAGATGAACTCGGTCGCCCCGTAGGCCCAGCCCTGCACGAGGCCGCCATACCAAGGCAGTATGGCCATATCAGCGATGCTGTAGTCGGGTCCGGCGATGTATTCGCGATCGGCGAGACGGCGATCGAGAACGTCGAGCTGGCGCTTTACTTCCATCGTGAAGCGGTCGATCGCATATTCGATTTTCACCGGCGCATAGGCGTAGAAATGCCCGAAACCGCCGCCGAGATAGGGCGCGCTGCCCATCTGCCAGAACAGCCAGTTGAGCACCTCAGTGCGAGCGCGCGGGTTGGAAGGAAGAAAGGCGCCGAATTTCTCCGCCAGGTAAAGCAGGATCGAGCCTGACTCGAAGACGGAGACGGGCTCGGGATCGCTGCGGTCGACCAGCGCCGGGATCTTCGAATTGGGATTGATCCCGACGAAGCCGCTGCCGAACTGGTCGCCCTTGAAGATGTCGATCAGCCAGGCGTCGTACTCTGCTCCCTCGTGACCGAGCGCGAGCAGCTCCTCGAGCATGATCGTAACTTTCACTCCGTTGGGCGTGCCCTGCGAGTAGAGCTGCAAGGGATGGCGGCCGACCGGAAGTTCCTTGTCAAACGTAGCGCCGGCAGTCGGGCGATTGACGTTCGCGAACGTGCCGCCGCTGGGCTTCGTCCAGGTCCACACTTTAGGCGGAACATAGTCATCTGCTTGGCTCATGGCCGTCACTCCTTCAGTCGATAGGCGGGAGGCTCGCTCGCCGCCAGTGGCAGGGCGGATCGAGGGCAGTCATCCGCTGCCCTTGATCTCGATCTCTTCCAGCCTGACCTTGGCGAGCCGCTCCTTCACCCGGCCGACGATGATATCGAGCATCTTCACGTCGCTGCCGAGCTGGAAGCATTCAATCATGACGCCGACCAAGACGCTCTCGCAGAGCATCATGATGTCCGACATCCTGCCTCCGGCAGCGATCGGCTCGTGGACGATCTCGTGAATGATCTTCTTGGCCAGCCGGTTATGCAGCTCGGTGGCCGCTTCCGAGGTGAGAGGTGGGCGCTCGGTCATTGCTCGCGCGATCAGTCGTTGCTCGGCCGCGGGACAGCTGCCGAGTGCGCAGACGGTATCGCCTGCTGACCCATCTCACGAAGCTGGCGTTCGATGGCCGTGACCCGGTCCGCCAGGAGCGACGCCTCGGACACATCAACCGCATCTGCGAAGTTCGCGAGATAGCGCCAGAGCCGTACCAAGAGGCCATCGCTGCGCGCCTCAATTCGATCGGTCATCATCAGCCTCCGGGGTTGGCGGTGGGCGCGGCGCGGTCTGCTTCGCGGGTAGGAGGCGACCACCCGCCTCCGAGCGCGCGGAAGACGGCGACTGCAGCGCGCGCGGTGCCGGCGCGCTCGGTATCGAGCTGATCCCGGGCGGTGAGCAGGTCCGTGTCGGCGTTGAGCACGTCGGTGAGCGGGATCGAGCCGGCCCGATAGGCCTGTTGTGACAGGTCGCGGGCCTTTACCAAAGCCTGCACCTGGGCCTGGATCTCGTTGGCGCGGATTTGCGTCTGAGAGAGGCCTGTCAGCGCATTCTCGACGTCCTCGGCCGCCCTGAGCACCGCCTGACGATAGATGGCGAGCGCCTCGGCGTTGGCACCACGGGCCTGTTTGACTTCGGCATCGACCTTGCCGAAATCGAACAGGCGCCAGCGAAGCAGGCCGCCGCCGGTCGCCTGGAAGGCGGCTTTCGAGAACAGGTTGCCGACGCTCATGCTGTCGAAGCCGAGCGCGCCGGATAGCGAGATCTTCGGATAATAATCCGAGATCGCGACGCCGATCCGCTCGTTGGACGCGGCGAGCCGCCGTTCCGCCGCGATGATGTCGGGCCGACGCCGCAGCATGTCCGTAGGTTCGGTAGTCGCGATCGTCGGGATTGCCGGGACGTCACGCACGACGCCCAGCTCCTGCGCGTAGGTGCCCGGCTGCACGCCCATAAGGACGTCGAGACGATTGAGCTGTTGCTCCAGGCCGATACGCAGCGTGGGGACGCTGGCGCGGGCTTGTTGGAGCAGGGCTTGGGCCTGTGCGATCTCGCGGCCGGTCGCCGAGCCCGCATTGTGGCGGTCTTGCACGAGCCGCAGGAGACGCTCGTCGGTCGAGACCTGATCGAGCGCGACGGCGAGCCGTGCCTGGTAGCCGCGAACCTGAAGATACGCATCCGCCGCGTCGGCAGCGACCGTGATCCGCGTACCCACCCGATCGGCCTCCGCGGCCGCTTCTTCAGCGCTCGCGGCCCGAGCACCCCGGCGCAATCCACCGAAGAGGTCGATTTCCCAGCTCGCGGCCGGGCCAACCGAATACTCCTCGATATTGCGCTGAAAGCCCGGGATCGTGCTGACCAGCGCGCCCGTTGGGCTTCGGAGGCTTTGGCGTGTTGCAGCAGCCGATCCTTGAACGTCAAGGGTCGGGAGAAGCTGCGCGCCGGCTCCTTTGGCCACCGCACGTGCCTGTTGGACACGTGCGAACGCGGCCGCGAGGTCGAGGTTCTGATCCAGCGCGCGCTGGACCACTGTGACCAGCATCGGATCATTGAATCCGGTCCACCATGCGTCGAGCGCCGGGGGCGTTGCGACTGCCTGCGAGACGGGCGTAGGCGCCTTGTTATGGAACGGCACGAAGCTCGTTTCGGGCTTCACATAGTTCGGGCCGACAGCGCAGGCCTGGAGTGCGAGGCTGAGAGCAACGCTACCCAGCCCGAGGCGGGAGAGTTTGAGGTGCTTGGTCATCATGCCGGACTCCTGTCGGCGTGCGTGGTGGGATCCGGCGCTGCGTCACCGGTACGGGTGGGCGCTTTGACGCCCAGCTTGCGGACGATGGTGTAGAAGGCCGGTGTGAAGGCCAACCCGAAGACGGTCACGCCGATCATGCCCGAGAAGACGGCCGTGCCGAGGGCTTGCCGCATTTCAGAACCGGCGCCCGAGGCGATCGCGAGCGGGAACACGCCGGCGATGAAGGCCATCGAGGTCATCAGGATCGGGCGCAGGCGCTCTCGGGCCGCAAGGACCGACGCATCTTCCGGCGTCTTTCCCTCGTGATCCTGATGGTGGCGAGCGAACTCGACGATCAGGATCGCGTTCTTCGCCGCAAGCCCCAAGAGCACCACGAAGCCGATCTGGGCGAGGATATCGATCGGCATTGCCCGGAGACGAAGGCCGGTCGACGACGCGAGCAGGCACATCGGGATGATCATCAGGATCGCGAGCGGAACCTTCCAGCTTTCATACTGGGCGGCGAGCACGAGGAAGACGAACAGTGCGGACGCCGCGAAGATGAAGGTCGGAGAGACGGTCTGCGACTGCTGCTGGTGGGCAAGGTCCGTCCACTCGTAGCCGATGCCGGCGGGCAGGGTCTGGTCAGCGAGCTGCTCCATCCGCTTGATCGCGGTGCCCGAGGCGACGCCAGGAGCGGCGACACCGATGATTTCGGCTGACGGATAGAGATTGTAGCGCGGTACGCGATACGGCTTCGTCTGGTCCTTGAAGCTCGTGACCGCGCTGACCGGGACCATGTCACCCGACGCGTTACGCACCTTCAGTTGGCCCAGATCTTCCTTGGTCGAGCGGAACTGCTTCTCACCCTGCACAAAGACCGGGTAGGTCCGACCGAAGAAGTTGAAGTCGTTCACATATTGCGAGCCGTTGTAGAGCCCGATGGTTGAGAAGATGTCGGTTGGGGTCAGGCCGAGCTTCTGGGCCTTTTCTCGATCGATGTCGGCGTAAACCGACGGCGCGCCCGAGTTATACACCGTGAAGACGCTACCGAACGTTTTGTCCTTGGCAGCTGCAGCGACAAGGGCGTTCGTCGCCTTGGCGAGCGCTTCCGGCCCAACACCGGCGCGATCTTCGACTTCGAGCGTGAATCCGCCCGGAGAGCCGAGCCCCTGGACTGCTGGCGGCATCAGGGTGAACACGCTGGCGTCCTTGATAACGGACGTCGCCTTGTTCATCGCCGCGACCACAGTGTGCGCATCGGTACCGCGGATGTGTTTGCCATAGAGCGACGGCAGGCCGGTGAAGACGGTGGCGACGTTCGGGGCGTTGGTGTTGGTGACGATGTCGAAACCCGCCACCGGCGAGGTTCCGCCGATCAGATTTTCGCCCTTGGCGGTTTTCAGGCCGAGCGCGATGTCATTGACCTGGCGCACGATCTGGTCGGTACGCTCCAGGCTTGCCCCCGGCGGCAGCTGGATCACGGTCGCGAGATAACCAATATCGGACTCGGGAATGAACCCGCTCGACATGCGTGACATCTGGAAGCTGGTGAGGCCGATCAGCACGAGATAGGCCACAAGCATGATCCCGGTCTTGCGTACCGCGCGACCGGTCAGCCCGGCGTAGCGATCCGACAAGTTCAGGAATCCGAGGTTGAAGCGGCGGAAAAAACCGCCGAGATACTTCTGGAGCCCGCGCGGTTGGCCATGCTGGTCGTGTGCGGCTTGGGGCTTGAGGAGCACCGCACACAGCGCGGGGCTCAGCGTAAGCGAAACGAAGCAGGAAATGATCGTCGACGCCGAGATCGTGATCGCGAACTGCTTGAAGAAAAGACCTGAAATGCCTGGAATGAAGGCGGTAGGTACGAACACTGCGCACAAGGTGAGTGCGATGGCGATAAGAGCGGTCGACACTTCGGTCATCGTCTGGCGCGTGGCGTCACGAGCATTCATGCCACGCGCCATGTTCCGTTCGACATTCTCGACCACAACGATCGCGTCGTCGACGACGATACCGACCGCGAGCACGATCCCGAACAGCGAGAGGTTGTTGATCGAGCCGCCGGTCAGAGCAAGGATGGTAAAAGTGCCAAGCAGGGAGATCGGGATGGCGACGACTGGGATGATCGTCGCGCGCCAGCTCTGCAGGAACAGGTAGACCACGCCGACGACGAGCGCGATGGCGATGATGATGGTGATGACGACCTCGTCGATCGACTGGGACACGAAGGTCGTCGGATCGTAAATGTTGAGATAATCAACGCCGCTTGGGAAGCTCTTCTTGAGTTCGGCCATCTTCGCCCAGACCGATTTCTCGACCTGCACCACATTCGCGTCGGGAGTCGCGATCACCCACCAGGGCGTCGAGACATATTTGTTGGCGTAGGCCTTACTGCCGTAATCCGAAGCACCGAGCTCGACCCGGCCGATGTCGCGGATCCGGGTGACCCGGCCCTGCGGGTCGGACTTGACGATGACAGCGCCGAACTCCTCTGGGTTCGTGAGACGGCCCTGCGTTTCGACGTTGACTTCATAGGCGCCATTGGACTTCGCCCCATCGACTGGCGCGTTGAGACGCCCGGTCGAAACCTGCGCATTTTGCGCGCGGAGTGCGGCGAGGATCTCGCTGGCGCTGATATTGTAGGCGGCGGCCTTGTCCGGATCGATCCAGACGCGCATCGCATAATCGCGCTGGCCGACCGACCAGAACTGGGACACGCCCGGCAGGCGTGCGATCTGATCGCGGATCTTGAGCATGTAATTGCTCAGATATTCGGGGCTGCGCGATCCGTCAGGCGAGTAGACATGGACGCCAAGGACCAGCGCCTTGATCGTCTTGTTGACGTGCACACCCTGCTGCTGAACCTCGGGTGGCAGTCGCGACAGAACGTCTTCGACGCGGTTGCGCGTCAACATCAGATCCACGTTCGGGTCGCTGCCGATCTTGAAATAGACGGTCGTCGTGAGATTGCCGTCACTGGTCGATTGGCTGGTGATGTAATCCATCTTCTCGACACCGTTCACCGCCTGCTCGAGCGGGGTGGCGACTGTGCGTGCGATCGTGTCTGCGCTCGCGCCGGGGAAGCTAGTCGTGATGTCGATCGTGGGAGGGACGATGCTCGGATATTGCGCGATCGGCAAAAAGAGCATCGTGACGAGGCCTGCGATCGTGATGAAGATACTCAGCACTGCCGCGAAGCGCGGATGATCGATGAAGAAATGAGCGATTCTCATGGCGGTCAGTCCTGATCGGCTGCGAACCGGATCGCGCCGGCTTGCGGGTTGATCGGCGCGCCGACTTTCACGGTCGGGATGCCGTCGATGATGACTTTGTCAGTCGGTGCTAGGCCGGAGCGGATGACCCGCAAGCCGCCGCGCAGCTCGCCCACCTCGACCTTCTTCTGACTGACGACATTGTCCTTGCCGACGACCAGGACGGCATGATCGGCCTGGTCCGACAGGACTGCCGCATCAGGCACGAGCATGACCGTTGTGGGGCCCGAGACGGCGAGGCGCACGCGCCCGAACGCGCCTGGGGTGAGCAGTGCATCGGCGTTCTGCAGCGTCGCGCGGGCGTGAATCGTACCGCTACCGCGATCGAGCGTGTTGTCGACGAAATCGAGGGTGCCAGTCCGGTTGAAGCTGGTCTCGTCGGCGAGCGCAATTTCGACCTGGTTTTTGATCGGACCGCTGACTTTTTCGCGCTGGCGCAGGAAAGTCATGTAATCGGACTCGCTCATATCGAAATTCAGCCAGATCGGATCGAGCGACACGATGGTGGCGAGCAGCGTTGTGGGTCCGCTGCCAGCGCGGCTTCCCGAGATCAGGTTGCCGGCCGACACGAGATGCGTGCCGATCCTGCCAGTGAAGGGCGCCACGACCCTCGTGCGACCGAGATCGAACCGTGCGTCGCGGACGAGCGCGCGAGCGCCATCGACTGCCGCTTGGGCGGAAAGCTTGTCGGCATTCTTTTGCTCGACGTTCTCTGTGGACCCGGCGTCTGTGCTCTTGAGCAGTTGCGCGCGGGCCAGCTCTCGGGTCGCGAGGTTGAGACGTGCATTCGCTGCCTCAAGCTCGGCCGACGCCTGCGCAAGTTTGATGAGATAGGGTTCGGGGTCGATCTGGAAGAGGAGCTGTCCTTGCCGTACAACCTCGCCGTCCTTGAAGTACACGCCCTTCAGGGTGCCGCCGACCTGAGCGCGAAGCTCGACCTGTTTGACCGCGGCGAATTGACCGAGAAAGCTCAGCCGCTGATCGACCTGGCGCTGGAGCGGGGTGCTGACCGTGACGACAGGAGCGGGCGCGGCCGCGGCCGGCGGGGGGGGGAAGAACAGGTGCGTTCCCATTTGTCCCAAGCCGACGAGCAGGGCGATGGCCGTCCCGGTGGCAAGCCAGATCTTTACGCGACGCTTGCCGGGATCGTTGTGAGCAGCGGAGCCGCTTTCGTCGATGGTGTCAGAGTATGTCACGGTGTCCCTCGTTCAGTTTGCGCCTCCCATCGACGGGGACCGAGAGCGGAATTGTCGGCTTCAAAAGGCCGCACGCCGCTACTCCCGCATCCCATGTCGAGAGCGGACGTCTTTCCGTTTCAGGATCAGGCAGTGATGGTCGAAAAGGCGGTGACCGTCTTGAAGGCTGGGTCTCAAACTTGACCGATGAACCCCCTCGATGTCGGACGGACAACGCCGGCTAGAAATCAGTCATCGATCATGGCGGTAGAATCCTCGCGAGACCGTCGGGATGAGCACCTTGGCTGCCGCACTCCTGCGCAGCGGCAAGTTCGGAGATACGCGTGTGGGAATCTTCATTGCTCGTTCCACCCTCTTGCGACGATCTATCTATCGATTGATCGGTTACAGATCGGATATGCCGAGTCAGATATCCGGAGTCAACACGTATCTATCAGTAGATAGAGAAAAGTGGCGGCCATCGGTTTCTTAAGGGCACGCCAGGCCGGCTCGCTGCTCAGAACGAGGCGCGCGGCCCGGCAAACGCCACGATAGGCACCGTCATCGCCATCGCTACGACGAGCGCTATCAACCAGTCTTCGAGATACTGATCGATGCCCCAGAAGGCACCTCCGACGAGAGATACCAAGGCGACTGCGCTCCACAGACCCTGCGAGGGTTTCGCGCGAAAGCGAACGGCCGTCGCTGCAGCGATCTGGATTTGATGCTCGGAAAAGCCAAGGGCGACGAGTTGCTCTCGTTCGTGAGTTGCTGATTGCTCCGTGTCGTGCGCTACTGCCACGGCGTAGCGCCTCAAGCCCTCCAAGCGCGGGCCGGCAAGTTTGTTGGACTGACGCGAAAGCCCGAAGCAGAGTTCTGAAAGCCTGCGAAGGCGGCCGGGGTTTTGAAGGCTTTCCTTACCGTCCGTCCTTGCCAGTAGTATGGCACCGCGCTCGCGTGCATCGAGGTCATGCCGAGGAAATTCGACTATCTGCTGGTGCGCTGTCGCCGGGCGTAGCTTGCTCCCCGAGAAATCAAGATAGGCGACGCCCATTGTGCTGCCCTCACGGTGTTTGCGTGCGATCGATGGGCGGGGAGGCGAAGCCTTCCACACCGAGCTCGGCCCATGCTTTCGCCTGCACTCCGCGTGCGAGCAGATTGATCTCGTCCGCGCCGTAAGAAGCGCCAATCACGATTCTCTCGGGGCGGGAGCCCTTGATGGCATCAATTAGCCCGACGAGGCGCATGGCAAGATCTGCCGGGTCGGGTCCGTCGCACCCTTTGAACTTGTCCATGATCTGATCGAATATGGCATCCGCGGAGTGAGGCGTCGAACCATCCAACTCTCCCCGCGCGCCGTCGGCGGGAGGCTGGGCACATTCGTACATGGCGACCGGATCGACGCTCGGCTGCATCAAAACGACGTCGATGCCGAAAGGCGCAGCCTCATAGCGCAATGCATCGCTCAGTCCTTCGACCGCGAACTTGCTCGCGCCGAAGAGACCTATGAAGGGCAGCGATATCCGGCCCAGAACCGAGCCCATGTTGACGATAAGGCCGTCCCGCGCGCGCTGCATCGCGGGAAAGACTGCCCTTGAGCATCGGAACGTTCCCACCACGTTGGTTTCGAACAAGTGGCGGGCCTGCGCAGCGGAAAACGCGTCGCAAGCGCCGATCGCGGTAACGTTCGCGTTATTCACCAATACGTCGATCCGTCCGGCTTTCCCCAGCACGTGCCGAACACCACGCTCAACCGAGGCGTCGTCGGTAACGTCGATCGCCACTACGTCGATGCCCTGGGCCCAGAGCGCATTCGCGCGCTCGCGATCGCGACCGGTAGGTTCGCGCATTGATGCGAACACCCGGTGCCCGGACTCGGCGAGCGCCGAGGCCGCGGCGCGCCCGAAGCGCCCGCCGCCGCCGGTAATCAGGATATTCTTTTGCATGATGCGGCTGCGGGTAACTCTAAAGGGAGAAACGACCTTCTCCCCTGCAACGCGCCTATCGTCTTGAACCCTGGCGCTCCCAATAGAAGAACAGCACCGCCCGTCGTGCCCGGAGAAAGATGGCTCGCAGGAGCGCCTTTCAGCTAAGCGACCGCAAGGTCGTCCGTCTCTCGGGTCGCCAGCACGACCCGCTGCATTCGGCGGTCAGCTAGCAGCACCGATCGAAGAAGCGCACGATTCTCTCGTTGGCCCGCGGCCGGGGAGCTTTCGATCAATTTCCGATGGATGGCGCCGGCAAGGTCCTTCGCATCGACCCTGGCAGTGGAATCTGGCGCTGTCGCGTGCGCTGCCAACGCTGCCTTTAGCGCGACAAGCAACGACCCCTCAGCTTGAGCGAGTACGATTGCCTCCCGGTATCGATCAAAGGCAATTTTTTGGTCGTATCGGGCGAGGAGAGCGGCATCGAGCGCAATGAGATGCGATCGCCACCAATTAGCCTCCTCGTCTTCGATGAAGGCCAGTAACTCCTTCAATAGACTCTGCGCACTCTCGAGCCTGCCGAAAACCATGTAGCCTTCTATCAGCTGTACATAGCACCAGGTCTGTCGCTTGAATCCTTGGAAGGGCTCATGTCCGGTTACGAAATCCTCGAGTCTCGTCAGGGCATCGGCCGAACCGTCGCGGTGGATGAGGACAATATCCTGCAACGCATTCGTCCAGGCTCGCCATTCCGGACGATCCGCGCACTGGCGCCGAAGGGTATCGAGAAGATGTGACGCAGCTCCCCAACGGCGACTGCCAGCTGCGATTGGAAAGGCTGCTCTGATGATGTTGTTGAATATCGAGGGAATGTTGTCCCCGGACTCAGCGATCGCGAGGCTGGAGGTTGCTGAAGCGTCGGACATGCGACCCGAGAACCATTCGATCCATGCCAGAAAGGGTCGCCCGATTTGACGGGGATCATACAGGTAGGGGCCCGATTCAATGACCCGGCGCTCGGCCGGATAATGGTGCAGCAGCCACCGTATGTTGCGTTCGCACGCGGCGTAATCGCCCAACAGATGACGACTGACTCCCGCCAAAGCGCGGATCAATCCGTCGCTGCTGGCTGCCTCACTCTGGGTTGAAGCGTCGAATCCCTCCGTCAATTGCGCCGCCGCAACGATGGCCTCCCGTGGGCGCCTCGCCGAGCAGGTCGTCATGATCACGCTCCATGCGGCGCGGAGCTGAGCGGGAACGTCCCCTAGAGTTCGAGCAAGGGCATAGGCCTCGCCGTAGATCTTGATCGTCGTGATGTCTTCGGGAGAGGAAAGCCAAAGGGCACCGCCGAGACTGATCATGAGGGCAAGCCGCTTATGACAGTCGGTTTCGACGTCGAGCAGCCGTTCGATCCAGGTTCCGACCTCCTTCGCGTACCCGAGCTGCGTCAGCAGGGGACCGGCAACATTGACCAACTCGGATGCCAGATCCCAATTGGATTCCTCGACGGACCATTGGAGAGCAGCCCGCGCATCATCCAGCGTCGATCGAGCGATCGCCGCGGCCCGGCCGTCGCGCGATTTGACCTTTTCGGTTTTATACACCTCGCACCGGCTGATCACGTACCTCGCATGGAGATGCGCCGTCGCCTGACGCGCGTCGCCCTTTCCGAGGCGCGTCAGCGCGAACCCGCGTACCGTTTCAAGAAGACGATACCGCGCCCCGTGTTCGTCCTCCACGAAGACGACCAAGGATTTGGCGACAAGGTCGCCGATCGTGACGAAAACTAGATCGAGCGCCTCTTCCTTGGGCGCTGCGATCTGCTGCACCGCCTCCAGCGTGAAGAAGTGAGAGAAGACGGCTATTCTTGCGAGCAACGCCTGTTCTGTTGGCGTCAGGAGATCAAAGCTCCAATCAAACGTCGCTTCAAGCGTCTGGTGGCGCGGTAGGGCCGCGCGACAATTCTCCGAAAGAAGGCGAAATTTGTCTTCCAGCAGAGTGGCGATGCCTCTCACGCCGAAGGCGGGAACGCGGCCGGCTGCCAGACGGATCGCCAAGGCAACCCCATCAAGCCTCCGACAGATGTCGGCCACGGTCGGCGCCAATGCGTCGGTCAGCTTGAAATCAGGAGAGCCGGCCTGCACACGATCCACGAACAGCTCGATGGCGTCGTACGACAGGGCCTGCTCGGCGCTCAAACCGTAGCCGTCTTGCGGCACGCTCAACGTGTTGAGCCGATAGACCGTCTCACCTCTAGCGCCCAGAGGCTCCCGGCTGGTGACCATCACCGTCACGCGCGGGGCGGCGTTCAAGATATCCTCGATCACGGACGCCGCAGTGCCGGCGACATGCTCGCCATTATCGAGGAGCAGGAGCAGACGGCTGGCCGCCAGTCTTTCGGAAATGAACTCTACTGGATCGGCCGCTGCTTGCTCGGCCCCAAGCGCCATTGCGATCCGCGCCGGCACCAAGGCAGGGTCGCGAATGGGTGCGAGATCGACGAAACAGACGCCGTCGTCCTTTTCGGTTCGCAGGGATGCACAAGAAATGGCGACGGTGGTTTTGCCGATCCCGCCAGCGCCGACCACGGTGATGAACCGGCGCGTAGCAAGCAAGTCACCAATCGCCTGTATGTCGCGACGGCGGCCGAAAACCGGGTTCAAGAGCGGGGGTAATCGCCCCAAAGCGCCAACGCCGACAGGCGGCCGAGTCGTGACTTCTGGCGAATGCGCAGGCCATCGCTCGAGAGGAATGGCCGACGAAAAGCTGTAACCTCGACCGACGACGTTGATCACATAGTCTCCACCCTCCGGTGGTGGACCGAGCACTTTCCGCAATGATCCGATCGCGACGCGTATCGTGGCGTCTTCGATCCAGGTGCGCTGCCATACCCGCTCGGCCAAGTCCGATTTAGAAAGGATCTCGCCCTGCGCATTGAGGAGAGCCAAAAGCAGATCCAGGGCCTTGTCGCCAATCGGGACCGTCCGTCCATCCCGCTTGAGGATCCGTTCGGTCGGGAACACCACATGCGCGCCGAAGGCAATCCAATCGGCTGAAGAAACCTTCGGACCCTCCATGTCGAAGGTCTTCATTCTACGCTACCGCCGATGCCGTGAGCCGCTTGTGAGCGTAACCACGGACTTGAGAAGCGTAGGGCGCAACGGCGCAGCATGGGCATTGAAAACGGGGTCCAATGACTTTTCGGATTGGCATAGCGCGTCGAACCGGGGTTACGTCCTGACCTATCGATTGATAAACGACGCTCTCCTACGCCAAGACGGAGCGGTCAAGTCGTTACGGGCTATCTACCGATAGACCGGATTGCTATCTGCCTTGGGGATCATGGCTGGGAGAGTGTTTCCGGTACGACGACGGCGGCCTCTATCTATCGATCGAGTTGCTAGAGGGTGGACTCCGCTGTACGCAGTTACACATTATGACCGAAGCACGAACCGACACCCGCGAGGCGATCCTTCGATCTGCGCGAACAACCGTTGAAACTCATGGTTATACCGCGCTGAGTTTTCGAGACCTTGCCGCAGACGTGGGGGTGAAGAGCGCCAGCGTCCACTATCACTTCCCTACGAAGCCCGACCTTGCCGAAGCGCTCGTCAATCGACGCTGTGCCGAGCAGGAGGCGTTCTTCGAGGAGCTCTTCGCCCGGACGCAGGACTATGAAGAGTTGATCGGGGGCTATATCGCGATGTTCCGGTCGGGCTTCGACTGCGGCAATCGCATGTGCGTGGCTGGCGTCATGTCGGCCGAAATAAGCGGCCTACCGGACCCGGTCAGGGCGGCGATCCGCCGGTTCAAAGATCTGAATGTTGCCTGGATTTCAAAGATGCTTCGCATCAGGCATCCCCGGATGGGCGGCGAGCCATTGAGGCAACGTGCCTTTGCAATCTACGCGGCACTCGAAGGCGCACAGCTCATAGCGCATGGCCTTGGCGGGGATGCAGATGCCTTTGACGATATGATAGGGGGCTATGTCGCGTCCGGCCTGTTGTCACTGAATGGCTCGGGAGCTCGGTCGATCGACGCCGGATCAGACCACCCAGGGGATGAACGAAAGCCGGCCGGTCGTAAGCGAGCTTAGGCTTAATCGGTAAAACGATGCGCCTTGCGGCAGCGACCAAAGTTGGGTGGTATCTTTTCGCGGCGGTTTGGGCTCGCCCCTGACCGTCATGCTGCTTCGGTCTCGACCCCATCAACGGGCTCCTGCACATTTTGATGGCGCCAGGCTCGCGGGGGCAGACCGACGGCACGGTGGAACAGGCGCGTCATATGAGATTGATCGGCGAAACCGCATGCCAGAGCGATTTCGGCGATCGGCTCGTCAGTGGTGAGGAGCAGTTCCTTGGCGCGTACGATCCGTTGGTGCGCGACGAATTCTGAATAGGGGACGCCTTTGGATGCCTTGAAGGCGCGGGAAAAATAGCTCGCGCTCAGCCTCACGCATTCTGCCGCTTCGCAAATGCGCAGAGGGGAGTCGATCTGGCTTCGCACAAAATGCTCGACCCGCCGCATCTGCCAATCCGCCAGCAATCCCTTGCTTGCGCGGGGAGTGACCTCGCCATGGGCCATGGTATAGGCGCGCTCGATATGCCGGCGGGCCGCGCCCTGGTCGACGTCGAGGATCGAAAGCGCCGTTGCGAGCAGGCGCGCCACCAGCAGATTGTCGAACGGGGCGATTGGGGCGGTTGTAATATATGCGTCGGACATGTTCGCATCCTTGGAAGAACATGCTCAACTGACCCCTGGACCCCTCCTAGCGCCAATAAGAAGGCGTAAGCTGGCGTAAGGAATGGATCGCGACCCTGTAAGGTGCACGGCACCGAGGCGCCGGGCATGCCAACGAACACCTGTTCGGCGCGGCCGCGCGAGGCGCTCCCCACGCTCTCAAGCCGCCGTTCTCCGCGCCCTTCCTTCCCGCCGCGGGCAAGAATGCAGGCCGCATCTGCGCCGCCAACCGCAATCGTCCAAATTCGGCGCCAAACAACAATCGTATTTCGCTCGAGTCTGACAGATCAGTCCTCCTCATTACCCGGAGCTTCACATGTTGGGTCTTCATGCGACATACGAGACAGGTGCCGACGCGCCGGGCTCGATTATCCTGCTTCAAGAATATAATCATCGGATGCTGAACCAGTACGCGGTCGCGATCGCGGGTCTCTCAATCGCTGCGTCGGGCATCACGAGTGAAGAAGGTCGCGCCGCGCTGACAACCGCCAAAGACCGCCTCTTTGCTATCGCGGAGGTCCACCGCGCCCTCCAGGCGCCTTTAACCGGCGTCGTTGAGGTCACCGGCTATCTGGAGAGCGTTTGTGCCGCAGCATCGCAAGCCCAGACCTTCGGTTGCCGACTGGTCCTTCGTAGCCACAGCCCTGAGATCATCCTGCCAGCCCCGCGCGCCTGGCGCATCGGTTTGATCCTGATCGAACTCCTTACCAATGCTGCCAAGCACGGACGTCCGGGCGGCGACATCGCCGTGGAAATGCGAATGGCCGACCAGCATCTCGTGTGTTCGGTCGCGAACGAGAACTGCGGCCGGGCCAAGAGTGGGGGCGGCGCCGGCCACGCAATTGTCGAGATTCTTGCCGGCCAGATCGACGGACGCTTGGAACGCCACATCGACGGTGTGCGAGTGGCTGTAGGCCTCGTAGTACCGCTGAGCGGTCCGATCGCACTCGAAGCGGCTGGCACTGACTCGGTTCGGTGGCAGCGCGGCTAGTACGCGCGCACCAGCTCAACGTTCACGATCTTGGCGAAGCGATCGCCCAGACCGGAAGCGCGACTACGAGCGCCAGGATCAGGGAAATCTGAGGGTCGCCAAGATAGCGCTCGAACCAGATGAACATCCCGCCAGTGGTTGCGCTCAACGACGCATATATCCCCATTCCCTTCGATGAGCGACGGCTGCGAAAGCCGGAGGCGAGCGCGGCCGCGCTGGCGATCTGCCCGTTTGAGAAACCCAACGCCTTGAGTTGGGCTTCTTCACTATCGATCATGGCGGCACTGCCATGAGCGACCGCAACACCGTACCGACGCAGCCCTTCGAGACGCGGGTCCGCAAGCCGGTTGGGGCGACCGGACAAGCCGAATGTAGCCTGCGCCACGCGATAAAGGCGACCGGCGGGCTTGAGGCTGGCGGTCTTGTCCAGCCGCGCCAACTTTACCACCTCGCGCTCCGTGGCGCTCAGGCCACGATGAGGAGGTTCGATCACCCTTTGGTAGGTCGACAGAGGACGAAGTTCATCTGTCGAGAAGTTGAGATAGGCCATGACAATGTTCCTCTAGGCGGTCGACCGACTGCTCCGCAGCCTGATCGAAGAGGCGCCAGACCGTCAGGGCGGCGCCGATTGGTGCGGTTTCGTGGCTACGGCCTCACGATGATCTTGCCGAACTGCTGATTGCTTTCGAGGTATTGGTGGGCCTCGACGATCTGCTCCAGCGGGAAGGTCTTTGCGATCACGGGCTTCAGTGCGCCCGACGCGAGACCCTTCGTGATCCATTCGACGCCGGACTGCAGCTTGGCCGCGTCGAAGGTCGTGTTGAAAAGAAGGGCGCCGGTGATGACGAGGCCTTTGGTGAAGACCGGAAAGTGCGGAACCACGGTCGGCTCGCCGATGGTGCCGTAAAGCATGAAGCGTGCGCGGGGTGCTGCAGCGTGCAGCAACTTGGCGAACGTGGGTCCGCCGACAGGGTCGAGGACGACCTGGATCCCTTTTCCGCCGGTGATCGCATGGAGGCGTTCCTCCACGTCCTCTTCCTCGGTCGCAATGACGTGTCCGGCGCCCACGGCCTCGATCTGCTCGCGCTTGGCGCTGGTTCTCGTCAACGCGATCGGCACCGCACCGATCATATTCGCGACCTGGATCGCGGCGATGCCGACGCTGCTCGAGGCAGCCGGGATCACCACAAACTCGCCCGCGACCACCTTGGCAGTGTCGAGCAGGGCGTCATAAGCGGTGAGATAGGCCATCCATACAGCCGCCGCTTCGTCGAAGCTGAGCGTCGCGGGATGCTTGATGACTGCCCCGACCGGCGCAAGGGCGGTATCCGCGTAGAAGCCGTAGTCGTTGAGCGAGAATGCCGGCGCTACCGACACGGCATCACCAACCGAAAACTCGGTCACGCCTGGCCCAACGGCGTCGATGATGCCGGCACCTTCGTAACCGTTCTTTGCGGGGAACGCCGGCTGCTCGAAATAGGTGCCGCTGCGAAAGAGCGATTCCGCTCTGTTCACGCCGATCGCCTTGATCTTGATGCGCACCTCGCCAGGGCCCGGTTCGGGCACCTCCAGCTCATGCAGCTTCAGTTGCTCCGGTCCACCGACCGCGTTGAATTGAACGACTTTGGCCATCGGGACTTCTCCTGTGGGCGCTTGGGCGGCGGGCAGAGAGCCTAACGCCGCCCGTAAAGGGTTGGAGGGGCGGCGTTCCGTTAGGAATGGATGCCGGTCGCGACTTTCTGGAGCGTCTGCATCGTCTCGGCGTACGGGATCGGGCCGTAGCTGATCCGCGCGACACCGAGGCTGGCGAGCCGCTCATTGGAGGGAACGCCGTCGGTCACCATCACATTGACGGGCAGTGGCGAACCCTCGACGATCCGGCCGATGAGGCCTTCGTCTGTAAGGCCGGGAATGAAGAACCCCGATGCGCCAGCTGCAGCGTAGGCCTTGGCCCGATCGAGCGCCGCGCCGATTTCCGACGAGGGTTCACCGCCGCGGCCAAGGAACAGGTCCGTCCGCGCGTTGATGAACAGCGGAACCCGGCGCTTCTCGGCTGCACCACGGATCGCGGCGATGCGGCGCGCCTGCCGATCGATGTCATAAAGGCCGGAGCCTTTGACGACCCGATCTTCGAAATTGATCCCGATCACGCCGCGATCGAGCAGGCTACCGATGTTGTCGGTCAGGGTGTTATCATCGTCACTGTAGCCGCCTTCAAAATCGACGGTGAGCGGCACTTCGATGGAGGCGGCGATCCGGGCGACGATCGCCAGCGCGAGATCAAGTGGAATGTCTTCGCCATCGCCATAGCCCTGCGCCGCCGCAACCGACCAACTGCCGGTCGCGATTGCCTTCGCACCGGCCGCCTCGATCGCCTTGGCACTGCCGGCATCCCAGGCATTGTAAAGCAGCACCGGGGTGCCCTTGACGTGAAGCTTGGCGAACGCGGTCGCCTTGTCAGACTGGGTCATTTCTCATTTCCTTGGTTCGCGGGACCCGGAGTGGTCCCCGGGGGATCGGGAAGCGCGATCGCGTCGGTTGGAGGCGTCTTATGCCGCTTGCGAAATGGCCTCGCGCGTCGGCTCGTTCTGGAAGGTGGGAAAATCGACGTATCCCTGTGCACCGCCACCGTAGAACGTGTTGCGGTCGTAAGGCGTGAGCGGGAGGTCGTGCTCGATTCGGAAAGGAAGATCCGGGTTCGACGTGAAGTGGCGACCGAAAGCGACCAGATCAGCTACCCCTTCGGCGACGGCTTCTTCGGCGGTCTGCGGCGTGAAGCCGCCGGCGGCGATGATCGTCCCGTGGAAGACCCGGCCCAGATCCTTCGCGGCGATCGCGTCTTGCCCTTCGGCGACCGTGTCGGCACCGCTGATGCGCGGTTCGATGATATGGAGATATGCAACACCGACGTCATCGAGCTGCTGCGCGACAAAACTGAAGAGCGCCTGCGGATCGGAGTCACCCATGCCGTTGAACGTGCTGCTCGGCGAAATGCGCACGCCGACCCGATCACGCCCGATTACGCTTGCAGCCGCATCGACGATCTCGAGTAGGAAGCGCGCCCGGTTCTCGAGCGAGCCGCCATAGCGATCGGTACGCTTGTTGCTGCCATCCTGCAGGAACTGCTCGACCAGATGGCCTTGCGCGCTGAAGATTTCGACGCCGTCGAAACCCGCGCGGAGGGCGTTGTGCGCGGCGGCTTTGTACTGTTCGATAATCTGCGGGATCTCGTCAGTCTCCAGCGCGCGGTGCGCCGACGGAGGCACCAGCCCTTCGGGCGTCGTGACGACGACGTTGGGATTGCCGAGGAACTCCGGATCGACGGAAGCGGAGACCGGCTGGACGCCTGAGAGCGCCTCGCTGGTCGCTCGTCCGGCGTGACCGAGCTGAACGAACATGAACCCGCCTTTGGCGTGAACCGCGTCCGTGATCCCCTTCCAGGCAGCAACCTGCTCTTCGCTCCAGATGCCCGGAGCTGCGTGGTAGGCGCGGGCTTCCGGGGCAATGGCAGTGGACTCGGTGATAATGAGGCCGCCGTCGGATGCGCGCTGGGCGTAATATTCGAGCATCAGATCCGACGGGACCGCATTGGGCCAATGAGCGCGCAGCCGACTGAGGGCGGGCATGACGACGCGGTGCTTGAGGGTTACGGCGCCGAGCTGAACCGGCGTGAAGAGATGGGTGGGGCTGGTCTCGGACATGGTCATACTCCTTTGAAATGGGATGGGTGGCGGCGGGACCAGGGGACAATCCCGCCGCCATCTTCAGGCCGGTCGGTCGGGGAGGGGGCTATTGCCGACCGGCCATGACACCGCCGTCGACGGGGAGAACGACGCCGGTGATCCAGCTCGCCTGGTCGGAGGCGAGGAACAGAAGGGCTTCCGCTGCATCGGCGGGCTGGCCATTTCGGCCGAGCGGATGCAGCGCGTTGAACGTCGGCAGCACTTCCTTGACCTGCTCGGGCGAGAGGAAGGTGTCATAGACCGGCGTCTCGATGACCGCCGGCGCGATTGCGTTCACGCGGATGTTGTCGGGCGCCAGCTCGATCGCGAGGTTCTTGACGAGAGCGTGGACGCCGGCCTTGGCAACGGAATAGGCAGATGATGGCGTGGCGCCGATCGCCTGCAGTGCCCACATCGAGCCCGTCTGGACGATCGCGCCGCCGCGACCTTTCATGGCCCTGGCGGCCGCCTGTGCGGTGAAGAACGTGCCCTTGACAATGCTGTCGATCATCCGGTCCAGCTCGCCCTCGTCGACGTCGAGGAAGGGCGTCGGCTTGAAGATGCCGGCATTGTTGAAGGCCGCGTCGAGTTGGCCGAAGCGATCAAGAGCGACCTGCACCAGAGCCTTGCCCGTCGCGGACTCGGCCACGTCTCCGGTGAAGATGGCAACGCGCTTGCCGGACGGGTCGATCTCTTGCGCAGCCGAGTCGAGCTTTGCGGAATTGCGGCCGTTGATGACGACTGAGCCACCCTCACGGACGAAGCGCGTGGCGACTTCCTTGCCGATTCCCGAGTTGCCGCCGGTAACGATCGCGACTTTGCCTTCGAAACGCATTTCATTTCTCCATCATCTATCTATCGATAGGTAGCAGATGGCTTTGGAATATGCGTGGGAAAGCCCACTGTCAATGCCTATCTATCGATAGAGCGACAAACGTTGACGATGCCTATTCCTGGGATCGGGGACGGTCATCGTTTGCCTCTCACCGGGCATCGTCGCGATCGGCGTGAACGCGATGATCCAGCGATGCTGACATGGAATTTTCAGCCCCAAAGTTCTTGAAGCTTACGCCCGCTTTTGGACGGCGAAGCCGTCGCGCCTCTATGGGGGGCCGGAGGGACGCTCTCGTTCCGGTCCGAAAGGCCGGGCGTACAGACATCATCCGAGTGGGGGCTAGGCCTGCGCGCGGCAGCCGTGCGGCGTTACACCACCCGCCTCGCATCAGACTATCGGTGCTACCGATTTCGCTCGTTTGCTCAGCCGTGAATCCGGGCGGCGGAGACCGGCATGAGGATGAACGTCGAACGTCGGTGCGGTCATGACGAAATGATCGACCAGCACAAAGGGCGACATTGCCCGTTCTGAAAAATCAGTGTGGCGGAACTGACTCGCAGTGAAAACCAGAGAGATCGTGAATGGTGCCCCACTATGCGCTCGCGACAGGGTCGCAGCGCAATGACTCGTATCGCCGCCGTTTGTTCGATCGTGGCCCATGGGCTTCTCCCGTCCGTGTCTAAATGGACCGCAACTGGGCTTCAGTTGCCTCGAGCAGCCCGGGCATCGGGCGGTAGCTGCTATGCATCAGATGGATGTTTGAGCCGATCGTCGCGACCCCGATCATCTGCTCGCCTTCCATGCCGAGGATCATGGCCGGACCGAACAACGAGAGGATATTGATTTCCCCGATTCGATCAGGAAACGGCAAGACGCCGAGATTGGAGATCATGAAGTCGATCGGAAACAGCCGGCGCTCGAGTTCGATCGCGTCGAGCACCGTCGGCCTGGTTGAAACGAACCCTCCCAACGCACCCAGAAAGCCAGCAAAACCCTCGGCCGACCGCAGAGGCGCGTTGATAGCGTTTGCCTGTCGGGCGATCGACCAAAAGGGCTCCGACGCGACAGGACCGACGTCGCCGATCGCGGTTGCAAAGCCAATGCCGAATGCGTCGGTCCGACCGAGTAGCTTGCGCGCGTTGACGGGTGACATGAGATTGACTGGCCTATCCGCGAGGCCAGGCGTGAGCTCCGCTCCCGCTGTTACGATCGCTGCAGTGATCGCACCATGGACAGTGGTTCCATGGGCTTTGGTCTGTTCGCGCAATGACCGGCCAAGTTCTTCAGGCAGCCGCCGTAGGTCGACACGCAGTGCCGATTTCGTGCGGGGATCCAGCGTCCCAAGCCGCGGCTCGCGATATGGTGGCGCCGTGTCTGAAGGCATCGCCGGTCCAGGGACAAAATCGTCCTCTTGCGCGGGCGGCAACGGACAGGGGTCCAAAGGTTCGCCGGCCAGAGCGCGCACGACGTCGCGTATCCAAAAGGCGACGGAAAGACCGTCCCCGATCGCGTGATGGGTCGTCACGAGTAAGGTCGCGGTTCGCGGATGCTTGAGCACCGTGGCGCGGATCAGGATGGCGTCCATCTTAGAGAAAGAGGTCGCCAGTTCTTCCTCGGTCTGCCGCGCCAGCAGGGCATGCTCCGGATCGGAGATAATCGTAAGGGGTACCTCGGCGCCTGACCGATACGAGAAGTGAGGAAGCTGCCCGTCGTCGGTCCTAATGAAAACCTGACACAGCGGATGCCGACGCTGCGCCGCGTTGATGGCCGAGCGCCAGTCCGTGTCTGATGGGGTGGCCGCGATCTCCGCTGCAAGAATGAAATGCTTGGGGCTTCGCTGATCAGCGAGCCATAGAAGGGTCTCGAGCGAGCCCAGCTCTCGCGCCGCAAGAGGAGGGGATTGAACGGTCACAGATACGTATCCTTGCCTGAATCAAAACTTATTGCTCGTCTGAACCTTCGCGGTCCCCGACACTTACGCGCGGCACCAGCGCTGCGTTACATCGTGCGCCTCCCAGCGAACGATCGGCGCTACGAGGGGCGGCTTAGAAAGCCTCTTCGCTATCCCGGTCTGGCCGGGCCGCCGTGAGTCAGGGCATCGCCCAATTCCCGGGCTTCGAAGCTCGCGACTACCCTCGAATTGGACGACCGGATGAGTTGAGCGAGGCATTTCAAATAGGACTGGAAAAATTCTCCGTCAACGTCTATCTACCGATAGATTGAAGGAGACTTACCGTGAGTGAGACCGCTGAGAGATTGATGGATTTGGCAGAGGAGCGGATGCGCGAAGCCGGCTATCACGGCTTCAGTTTTCGTGAGCTGGCAGCCAAGATCGGGATCAAAAGCGCGAGCGTCCATCACCATTTTCCGACCAAGGCTGACATGGCAGCGGCCGTGGCGAGGCGTTATTTGGAACGCTTCCTCGAGAATGTTGCGCCGAAGCCCGGCGAGACCGGCGAGGACGTCATTGCTGTCTATCGTTCCGCGTTTCGGCGTTCGATCGAACAGGACGGCGGCATGTGCCTGAGCGGGATGCTCGGAGCCGAGTCCGGTGGTTTGCCGGCCGAAGTCGCGGAAGAGATCGAGAACTTCTTCCGTAGAGCCGTCGAGGACCTTGCCCAACGTTTGGGCGGTTCTGAGGACCGAGCCTTTGCGGTCCTGGCGACGCTCGAAGGCGCGCTTATCATCGCGCGTGCCTATGGCGAGGTCGCGGCATTCGACCATGCTGCGGCGAGCCTGACGGATAGCGACTCGCCCCCGTTGATGCCGCTCGCCTTGATGAGCCGGAAGTACCAGCTCGCGGAGAAGCTTCGCGCGTGAGTGCTTATGAGGCGGACATCCTCGCACCAGGTCTCGACGTGATGTTTTGTGGTCTCAATCCTCCGCCGGCAGTGGCCGCTGGAGGACATAGTTTTGCGGGCGCCAGCAATCGCTTCTGGCAGGTCCTCCATCTTGCGGGTTTCACACCCAGGCGCCTCGACGCGGCAGAAGAGCGCTCGTTGCTCGACTATCGGTGCGGGATCACGGCCGCCGTTCGCCGCCCGACCAAGCAAGGTACTGAGGTGTCGTTACGCGAGTTCAGGGAGGCACGACCCCCGCTGGAAGCGCGGGTGCGGCTCTATAAGCCGCGCGTGATCGCGTTTCTCGGCAAACGCGCCATAACAGCGATGCTCAATACTCCGGATATTCACTGGGGCTTGCAGCCAGCGTCCTTTGCGGGCGCAATTGCCTGGGTCCTCCCCAATCCCAGCGGGCTCAATCGCGCCTTCGGACTCGATGCTCTGGTCAGCGCCTATAGCGAGCTTCATGCCGCACTCGCCGACGATCGAAAGCAGCTCGGATAATGCCATCGGCTCGCAAATCTCGGACGTTCGACGTCGCGATGCCCGACCTGTTCGGAACACCGGAACTGCCGGAGGGCTTCCGCTACTTGCCTGATGTCCTGTCGGTGAGCGAGGAGCGCGAACTGGTGGGCATGTTCGAGAGCCTGCCCCTGCAGCCTTTCGAGTTTCATGGCTACCAGGCCAATCGCCGTATATTCACCTACGGTCATCGCTACGTTTTCGCAGGCCAGAGGCCGCGCGTCGATGCCGCCATCCCGGCCCACTTACTGTCATTGACGGAGATCGCGAGCGCGATCGCCGGCGTGCCCGCGAATCTTTTCGAGCAAGTGATGGTGACGGAATACCCTCCTGGCGCCGGGATCGGTTGGCATCGGGACCGGCCAACTTTCGAAGATATCGTCGCGGTATCCTTCCTCGCGCCCTGTGCCTTGAGGCTCCGGCGGCGCGAGGGAGACGGGTGGGAGCGCCAGTCGGTACTCATCGAACCGCGGTCCGCCTATCTGCTCCATGGCCCGGTCCGCAATCGCTGGCAGCACAGCATCGCTCCGATGGACCGGCGGCGATTTTCGGTGACCCTGCGGACGTTCCGACCCGGCCACGGCGCTGAGGTAAAAGAAGCGGAGAGATGACTCTCCCAATTATTTTGAGAAGTAGGAGACTGACGCCGTGTTTTCCGTAGTTTTCGAAGTCCATCCGCGATCCGACAAATGGGACGCCTATCTCGCACAAGCGAAGATCCTTCGCCCGGAACTCGAGAAGGTCGACGGCTTCGTCGACAACATCCGGTATAAGAGCCTGACCCGAGAGGGGTGGATTCTCTCTCTATCGGGATGGCGCGACGAAAAATCCGTGGTTCGGTGGCGCACGAAGATGCGTCATCACGAAGTTCAGGAAAAAGGCCGATCCGAGATCCTACTCGATTATCACCTGCGGGTCGGCCAGATCACGGCCGACACGAGGATTCCTGAGGGCTTCGTGCTCGCTGAGCAACGCCTTGACGAGACTGAAGTCGGCGAAGCGACGACCATCACGCTCATCGACGCGACGCGTCCTGAGGGATTAGAGGGACCGTCCGATCTGGCGCATTATCTTGGCCTCGTGCCCGATGCTGCCGGATTGGTGACGTGGGACGTATTCGATGCCGTGCTCACGCCAGGCAATCTCATCCTGCTGATGTCCTGGCGCGACAAGGCCGATGCGGAGAAGTTCGAAACCATCGCCGCGCTGCCCGAAGACGGCCGGCTCCGGCGGGTGCGTATCGTGCGTGACTACGGCAAGTACGACCGACGCGAGGCGCCGCAATATTACCCTGAGGTCGACCCAGCCGGGCCCATTTGCTGAGGCGGCATGACGTGCGAACGACGCGCTGCTCCGATGGTGACGCCCGCTTGGGCGTCGAACGCCCTGAGACTTACGCGGAGAAGCTCATGACGATTTTCTCCTGGCACGTTGTTGCGAACTTGGACGGAGATTCCATGGGTGAGGGCTTCGAGAAAATAGGCGAGCGCCGTCGGATGAGCGTCCTCTGCTAGTTCTCCTTCGTCGCGGGCCCGCTTGAACCGAGCTGCCAAGATTTCGATGATGCGGCCTTGATGTGCCGCCACCTCCCGGCGAGCGCTTTCATCGTCCGTGGTAGCCGACAAAGCGGCCAGCAAGCCCATGAAGCCGTGTGCCTCACATGGAAGCTGTGATCCAGCCATGGCGTCGCGGAGCAGCTCTTCGACGACGTCGCCGATCGTCCCCTGGTTCAACAACTTGCGAAGATACGCGCGATGCTTTTGCGCGTGGAGTGCCAGCGCTTTCTTGAACAGCCCCTCTTTGTTTCCGAAGCATTGATAAAGGCTTGGGCGGCTAATCCGCATAGCTTCCGTCAGCTCCGCCAAGCTGGCACCGGCATAACCGCGAGTCACGAACGTCCTGAGAGCGGCCGCTAAAGCGACGTCAGGATCAAACTCGCGAGGGCGGCCGCGGGTCGGGCGTTCGGCAGAACATGAGGCGAGGGACGATTGCATGTTCACCCCTCTCCTCAGCTCGACCTTCACGACCGATCAGGCCGCGATCGGCTCCGGCAGCAGCTCGCGCGTGGCTCGGTCATAGTGACCGGAATCCGAGAAAATGTTCGCGAGAACGGAAGCCCCGGTAATGGTTGCCATCAGTTCGCTAGCGCGGTCAGCGTCGAGGCCAGCCTCTGCCATCTTGCGAGCGTGCATTTCAAAGAAGCGCCGAACCTCGGCAGCGACCGTCGGTGGCAGGTCCTGGGACGCGGCACCCATCACGATGCACGGACACATTGTCCCGGCAACGATGGTTCCACGAAACGCTTTGGTCCACGCCTTTACCGGATCCGGTTCGACGGCCAGCGTTTCGTCCAGGAAATTCTCGGCCCATTCCCCGTAACGGCGCACAACCGCCGCCGCCAGATCTTCCTTCGTAGGGAAGTGGTAGTGGACGCTCGAACTCTTGATGCCGACGTCGGCCGCGATCTCGCGGAAGCTGAACCCGCCGAAACCGCCAATCCGCATACGCTTCTCGGCTGCATCCAAGATGGCAGTAGCCACTTCGCTCATGCTCAATTCCTTTGACTATCTCTTGATAGATAGACGACCCGGAGAGCAATTACAACCGCATGACGATAAAGCGCTGCGTCGGCACCCTCCGGCCTATCCCGCCATCGCGTCCGGGACTGGTTTCGGGCAGCTTCCCGAACGAGGTGTGCGCGTCGTCGACGCCGGGTATTTCTCGAGCATCATGTCAGGCCTGATTGGACGCGGCTGGAGATCGCCTCCACAATTCGGACATGTCCCGTTTAGAGTGCCCTCGGCGCAGTCCCGGCAGAAGGTGCATTCGAACGTGCAAATCATCGCGTTGGGAGCGTCGGGAGGAAGGTCGGCATCACAGCATTCACAGTTCGGTCGAAGATCCAACATTCGCCACCTCCAGTGAAAAGCGCGATGCCTTGGGTTTGGCAATCACGCAACATGGCCCTATCTATCTAGCGATAGATCAAGCTCGGAGCAATGCGACGTGACGAGAGACGAAGCACTCGAATTCAAGCAAATGCCATCGCCCGTCGGGAAGCTCCGGCTCGTCGCCAGTAACCAGGGATTGGCGGCGATCCTCTGGGAGAATGACAGGCCGGGTCGCGTGCCACTGGGAGTGATGGCCGAGGAGGCGGACAACGCCGTCCTACGGGAGGCTGAGCGCCAGCTCGCCGGCTATTTCGCCGGCGCGCTGCGGGCGTTCGATCTGCCGCTCGACTTTCGCGGAACAGATTTCCAGCGACAGGTTTGGTCCGCACTGCTGGATATCCCGTTCGGACAAACACGCAGCTATGGGGAAATTGCGTACTCGATCGGCAGGCCCACCGCCTCCCGCGCTGTCGGCGCCGCCAACGGACGAAACCCGATCTCCATCGTCGCACCATGCCATCGTGTCATCGGCCATAATGGTGGCTTGACCGGCTTTGCCGGCGGGATCGAGGCGAAGCGGCATCTCCTGGAGCTGGAACGCAAAGCAATCTCGTCGATCCCAGCGGGCCGGGCCGCGTGATGGCGGTCCGCGCTCTCACGCGCGATGACCAAGCGGCCTGGCGGCCGTTGTGGGATGGTTATTGCGCCTTCTACAAAACTGAGGTGGCCGAGGCGGTGACGGCGGCGACTTGGGCGGCTGTGGTCGACCCCGCGCAGCCGATCATCGGCCGAGGCATCTGGTCGGATGATGATTGTCTCATCGGCTTCAGCCTGTCGGTTCTACACCCCTCGACGTGGCAGACGGAGCCGAGCTGCTATCTCGAAGACTTGTTCGTTGATCCGCGGTACCGCGGCGTCGGCGCCGGGCGTGCGCTTTTGGATGATCTCGTGGCGTTGGCGGCGGACCGAGGCTGGGGGCGTCTTTACTGGCACACCCGAGCGACCAACGCGACCGCCCGTCATCTTTATGACCGCTACGCTGCAGCCGACGATTTCGTGCGCTACCGCCTGACCTTCTAGCTTCCGTTCCATGCAAGTGGCAGGGCCATGCGCAAGGTGGTTTTCACCTACTTCAGGAGCGCGCCAGCGACCTCGCTGTAGCGTGCGGGATGGACGCGGTCGTTCGATCGAAACCGCAATAAGTCGAGAGACTCGTCGCCGAAAGAGACGGCGACGGTGTTGACGACGTAAGCCCTCGAGCGAGAATATGGGAGCAGCCAGATGACGCGGCGTGTTTTCACGCTGTGACGCAACCGGATGAGTTTGGCTGTGAGCGCAGCGCCCGGTTCGTCGTTGGATCCCATCGCAAGAATGCACGTGCCATAATTTTTCAACGGCTTTCGCCATGCAAGAATCTCGTCGAGCGTCGCGCGCTCGGCTGCGATGACATCGCACCTGTTGGCGTATCGTGCATTGATCTCGCGTGCCGTGCCCACCGCCGTGCTGTCGCCCAGGATAAGACACTCGAACATTGCCTCGAACCTCTTTTACGCCCGCTAGGCTATTGCGACTGTCCAGGAGCACACCAGGGAAAGATGCCGCCTCAGCCGCGTGTACCGCCAGCTGCTTTCTCACGTCGGCTCTCGGAGGACCGCTTCGATGGAGGCTTCGACCTCTGACACGTCGGCCGACGCGATGGCATAAAAGTGGGACTCGTGCGAAAAGAAGAGTCGAACGCGCTCCTCATCGGTGATGTTCGGAGGTAGCTCACCGCAATCACCTGGCTCAATGCGTTGATCCACAAAGCCTATGAGCCTGGACCATGCGTCGCTCTCTCTATCGTGAAGGGTGACGTGTTGCTCGCCATCCACGACGATTACCAGAACCCAAACTGTCATAAGCACTCCTGCTCGAAGCAGGTCCACGCTAGGCGAGCTGCCACGTCTTTTATAACCTATCTATCGATAGGGAGAGCAACCGCAGGATTCAACCGCTAAAACCATCCACTTTGGGTTGAAACCCTTGGGCAAATGGTTCGGAAGGATCTTCTCAATCCTAAGGGGCGATTATGCATTGGGAAGCCCAAGCCGGGAACTGGGTCAAATGACTGACGGTTTCCCCGACGAAATATGATTGGTGAAGTTCGATGTCCCATCTCTCGACATTGGAAGTCCAAAACTGGATCGCGCTTTATGCGGCCGCGGGCCTTTGTTGCGCCTTCGCGATGGTCTTGTCGGTCGCGATGACGGCCGTCGAATTGCACAAGGAATCGGCTTGGCGCGAGATCAAGTCTCTCCGAGGCGCCTTCATGTTCGTGCCCAGGACCTGGTGGCGATGGCAGAAACTATATTTGCTCTCGACGCCCGTCACGCTCGGGATCGTCGGGTCGTTCGCGATGACATTGCCTTGGAGCTGAGCGTCGAGGCGGCGCTCCCTCATCGGAACAGAGCGTTCGCCAGGAGAGAGTATGTTCGTCGACGCTCGATGTCGTCCGTAGTGACGCGGATGATCGGACCGATCTCCCGGAGGCATCGCCTGTGCGTCTCCCTCGATGCGTCATCCGTGTGATCGGTGCGAGCGTCGACGACGATCTGACAGATTTCGCCGGTCTGGCGTGATCGTGCCTCGAGCAGAAAGTCGGGTCGGCAGCTTCCGATCGGCGTGAGGCGATCGAACACGGGCTTTTCGATGATCAGGTCGACATCCTCACGATCAAATGCGCGCCGCACGCCGAGCAACGACCGCAAGACGCTTCGTTCAAACTCGGACTCGACGGGCACGAACCGATTCCCGGAATAGATCGGCTGGGCATAAGCCCTGAGGGGCGCAAATCCACGGGTCTCGGGATACTGCCCGACAACGACGAGCACCAGATACGGTCCCTTGATCGGATTGCCCCGCACGGATGGCGACTGCACACGGTTGGCGATGACGATCGGCTCGCACCCCGCCGCATGGATGGTGGATCCTTTGAATTCCTGGGCGAAAAGCGCGAGGAATCCCTGCGGGGCGTGTCCACGCGGCCAGCGGCGGGCGAGCTCGCGAATGCCGAGCTCAACACGGTTGTGGTGGAAGGCTTGACCATGAGTCCACAGGGCACGGCCGAGCTCAATCCCGGGCGCGATCTCTATCTTCGAGGCTGAGCTGGTCAGACGCCTGAACTCATCGACGATGGTTCGTTCGGCCGGCTCCTCCGATTGAGGAGGTATAAGATTGAGGCCCGAATTGGCGAGCAGTCGCCAGAGCAACCGCGCAAGCCGCGGTATGGAGGCGCTTCTCGTTCGATCGTCACTGCCATCGTCGTCGGGCCGCTGCGCCAGTTTTTCCGGCGCAGGCCTGAGGACCTCGAAATATCCAGCTGGCGGGTCGGCCGGGGTCTCGGCGCTGCGGACCTCCGTGATCCGGTTCGTGACTTGATCGCGGAAGAAGGGGCATTGGGTCTGGTGCTCGGGCCGCCCCGCGCTCGTCAGGCGGCGCAGATAGTAGGTTTCGGCCTCTGAGAGAAAGGCGGGCGTGAGGATCGGCGGAGCGCGATCGGGTCCCAGACAATCACAGGCGATCCACTTGGCGCCGATCCGTGCTTGCTGAACCAGCATGATGCCGGCGTCTTCATCTTGGCGTGATCCCTCCCCGACATACCAGCGGACAAGGGCCCCTCGAAGGGGAGCGGGCAGGGGTATCCGGGCCTTTCGGAGCCCATCGCTTTGGCGATCGATCAACCACATGACGAACCTGCCGCAGAGTGATTTTGGTCGATGCTTCCGCGCGGCCTGAAGATTGACAACACTTATCGCGCTGACCTCCACTTTCGAAATATCCGATAGGGAGGGTTCCAATGCGGAGTTTTATGTTGGGCTGCTTCGCACTGTCCGTCGCGCTGCAAGCGTCCGAAGCAGTCGCGGGCCCGGTCGGCAAAGCGGTGAGGAAAGTCGAGCTGATAGTGATGCAGCCAGCGCCTTCGCCCACGGCCGCGGTGTCTGGTCCAGCGGTTCCAGATGCAACACAACCGGGCGCCAAGGCCGCCATGCCCGATCCGCTGCCGCCATCGTTCCGGACGCATGATCTCAGCCGGCGATGGGTTCAGTTCGAGATGGCAAACAGCTTCGCCTCGGCGTCCACCGAGGCCGTCGGAAACGTCGCGAATGATGCCGATCCTTTCGCCAGTGTCGGTGTCGCCAACCTTGCCGCCGCACCGCTGCCACCACCGATTGCCGTCCCGGCGTGGATGCAGTCGGGCTTGGCCTTTTCGGCCGCCCCCACAAGCTTCGCGCCTGCATGCGCACCGAGCGTCTATCAGCCGTCAGGCTTCCTCGATGCTCGCGCGGAATATCGTCGCTCAGGCTACTATGGCATGATGAGCAGCATCGCCTGCGAATATGGAATTCCCGTCGGTCTGTTCGACGCGATGATCATCCGCGAGAGCCGCTACAAGGCGGGAATTTTTTCGTCGAAGAGTGCTTTCGGCCTCACTCAGTTGATGCCGGACACCGCCGCTGGGCTTGGTGTCGATCGCTATGACGTGGAGCAGAATCTGCGGGGCGGCGCGCGCTATCTGCGTCAGCAGCTCGATCGCTTTGGACAGGTTCATCTCGCCCTCGCGGCATATAACGCCGGCCCCGGCCGCGTGAAGAACGGCTTCATTCCACGGATCGCCGAGACGCAGGCCTATGTCGATAACGTGCTGCTCAACTGGCGCCGACTGGCCGGCTTTACGCCCGGGATCACGGTCCAGACCGGGCCGGGAACCCCGGTCCGGCAAGCGGCGCTCGGGCGCATTGCGACCATTTCTTCATACTAGGTTTTGCTGCCGAGCGCGGTGTCTCGTCAGAGCCCGAGACTGGAAACCTGGGAAAGATGGGCTCGCCTTGCCATGACGGCGCTGACTTCCTTCACCAGCTTCTCGATAACAGCCTGGCGTAGCGGTCCTGCCCATTCCTTGCGGACCTCGGTCCCGTCCATGCCTTCGATCTCGTCGAGCGCGGCGACGAGCATCGAGGGAAGACCCTTGAATAGCTCGGTCAGCATCGCGATCGACGTCTGGAAGCGCTCGTCGTGGAATAGCTTGGGATCACGGTAGGTTTCGACAGCGATCATGGCCTGGACGATATTGATTCCGAGCGCATCGAGGATCTGTTGGAACTCGCACAGATACATGGCGGTGCGCTTGGCTGGATCGCTGTGGAGGAGCAGTCCGAGGCGCGTTTTGCTTATGCCTGTCATGAGGGCGAGCTTGCGTTGCCCCACGCCCTTGTCGTGCATGGCCTCGAGGATCAGCGGGATGAAGTCCCGCTGCTGAACGCCGGCCGGGTTACAGCCGTCATCAGATGCCTCGATCCTGGCAAGGGATGACAAGTCATTCTCCCCTTCATCTTGCCCGACTCGGAACGAAACACAGAGGCAGGGACTTATCAAGCCTCAGCTTTTTTCGGCGGTTTGAGCAAAGTGCGGATTAACTATCTGATGGGGACTACGTTTTCCTTGGCGGAAACGTCGGCAGTGGCGGCCCCTGTCTCACATGCACGGGAGTCTTCAAGCCCTACTCGGCGAAGAACATCCAAGGACTTTTGCCCAATTATGTAGTGGAACAGCACTAAAGAGATGGTGTCGCCGAGCGAAATTTCAGATCCGAGACCTTCGGAAATGATTTTCTTCACACTTTGAAGACCGTCCGCACTCGATTTGGTGATTTTCAGGTCGATTCGAATGTCGCCCTTGGTTGGCACCGCCGATAAATGCTCGCGCGCCCGTTCGGGCGGATGGTCGGTCAATATGCAGGGCAGGCCCATCCGATCGGCGATGAGGCTCTCGAGGGTCTGGTAGCGCTGCGTTTCGTTTGAGCGGAGGCGCACGCCCTCAGTCGTCAATTTGAAAAGATGCTCGGAGATGTCGAGCGAGAGGCTGAGCCGGTCCCCTGTCATCCCATCTCCACCCTGATCCCTTTCCAACCTCCGACCTCAGTCAGGATCGCAAGCTCTGCATGAGGGTCCGACAGATTCCGGCGACTCCAGCAGGCAGTTCTGACTCTAACTCCTGATTCGTAACTCTACGGTAGCGCATTCGAATCGGAAAGCGCATTGCCCCTGATTAATGGGCAGCTTGCCCCGCGATCTGGGGCGGGATGCCCCGACAGAAGGGGAGGACCGCCCGACGGTCCGGGGCGAGTCGTCATCGCCGTTAAGAAATTCTCCCCGGTGCGCCGATCACTCTGGAAGATCGTTGCCGACGCTCGCTGGCGGCAGACACCTTTCACTTGGGCGCGGATCAGTCGCGTTCCGATTGAAGGGAAACTCTCATGCAGTCTGTCCTCAAGTACAGCAGTCGTGCGGAGCTGGCCGTCTTCGCTTTCCTCGCGCTGGCGCTCGCTCTCCTTCTGTTTGCGGGTCCGGCCTTCGCCGGCGCCGACACAACGTTCGACACAGCCCTGACGAAGTTCACCGACTTCCTCGAAGGCTCGGGCGGCAAGATCATCACCGTCCTCTCTCTGGCCGGCGGCATCGTCGCGCTAGCCTCGGGCCGCTTCTCGATGGGCCAGATCGCGATCCCCGTCGGCGTCGGCGTCGGCGCGGGCACCGGCATCCCGATCGTCACCTCCACCGTCACGGCGACGATCTGAAACGGCCGACAGTCGGTCGGAATAGCAGATCCGACCGGCTCTTGGGGAGGGTGGTGCAATGGCCGCGGACAAGTACGTCATACCGTCTCATCTGGACGATCCCGAGCTAATCGGGCTGTGGACGCTGGATGAGTTCCTGGCGATGGTTATCCCGTTCGTTTGGGGAATCCTGTCTCAGCACATTCTCATTGGCGTCGTGCTTTCGGGTGCGGGCTGGTGGGGACTGAAGAAGGCTAAGGCAGGGCGCGCGGCGTCTTGGCTCCTCCATTTGGCCTACTGGCATCTTCCGGCCGGTTTCACCGGCATGAAGGCCACACCACCCTCCTATCTCCGCCTGATGGCCGGTTAAGATGGAGATCGCATACACCCACGCGCAAAGCCAACGGGTCCTGAGGCAGCGCAATCTTCTCGTGATCCTGTCGGCGGTCCTGGGTGGCCTCTCCGTCATCTTGCTGTCGGTCACTGCGACCCGCGACCGCGAGATTGTCCTGCAACCCGTCCTCGCACGTCCATTGGCGATCAGCAGTTCGGGCGTCTCGCGCGAATATCTCGAGCTCGTCACCCGCGACACGGCAGTGCTGACGCTCGATCGCAGCCCTTCCAACCTTGAATATTGGATGAAGTCAGTCCTCGAGATCACCGCGCCGAGCGCGCAGGGCAAGATCCGCGGCGACCTCATGAAGATCGTGAATGAGCAGCGGGGCTCATCGATCGCCCAGTTCTTCACGATCCAGACGATGGAAATCGACCCGAAGAACCTCTGGTCCACCGTCACTGGCGATCTGCACACGATCGTCGGGAACAAGGTCGTGTCGAATGAAAGACGGACCTTCCGCTTCGATTGGCAATATTCCGGGCTCTCTCTGAAGCTGATCGGCTTTGGAATGGTGACAACCGGCAAGGAAAAGGATCAGTGATGTCGGTCTATGCCATCGGCAGCGCCGCGACCGGCGCGGTCTTTCTCTCCCGCTATTATTGCTCGTTCAGCAGATTCATCGGCGCTGCGCTGGTGGCCGTGAGCTTCTTTCTTATCGCGGGGCCTGCCTGGGCCGACCAGACGGTGATGGCGTCCGATGGAAGCCAGGTTGATTGCGCCGCCTCCGCGAAGGATCTCACCAGGATCAGCCTCGTCGAGGACGAATTCGCATCGGTCTCGAAGATCTCGACAGGCAACCCGTCCGACGATTTTTCCGTCGTGAACGAGCCGGTTCGGGGGGATATCTACCTTTCCGTGCCGGAAGGGTTCGGTCGCCAGGCGCTCTCGTTTTTCGCGACGAGCAAGCGAGGCTATGTCTACAAATTCGTGTGTCGGGTCGCGGGTGAACAGGCGGTCCAGGTGTTCATCTCGAACCCCGCGATCGCCAAGGAGAAAGCGGGCGACCCGGCGCCGCAGGTGGCAGCGGCCGATCCGCAGGAGTCAGCCGTCGAGCTGGTCCAGGCGATGTATTCGAACAGCGTCGTCGATGGCTATGAGATGCGCCAACGCGCGCTCCGGCCGGTCTATGTCGGCACGCTCAAGGTCCAGATGATCGCGGAGTATCGCGGCGCCGACCTGACCGGTCGCGTCCTTCGGATCGAAAACAAGGGGCCGGCATCGGTGACGCTCACCGAAGCGACGGTTGCCCCTACGAGCGCGCTCGCAGTGTCGATCGCGGAGCCGAAGCTCGATCCGGGTAAGGTTACGACGGCCTACCTCGTCTCGCAAAACGGGAGGCAGTGACATGGCTCTTGCCGACATCTTCCGGCGCAAGCGCGCTCCTCTCGATGGTGCACCTGAAGAGGAAGGAGTCTCGCCGCTCGCAAACGACCTCACAGCCAATGAGAGCGTACGCAAGAAACAGCGGCTTCTACTCGCGAGTGTGGCGGGCGCCGGGCTTATCGCCTCCTCGTTTTGGATCTTCGGGGACGATGGCCGCAAGGCCGCGTCCTCCGACAATGACGCCGCCAAGGTCGAAGTCTCGACCAAGGACATGGTCAACAAGAACCTCAACCAACAGGAGTGGATGGCGCTCTCCGAAAACCAGATGCAGTCGGTCGAGAACCAGCTCAAATCGGTGAACGGGCAACAGCAGAGGGTCGATCAACTCGCCCAGCAACTGGAACTGCTCAAGGGGCAAAACCAGGCCATGCGCGCGGATGGCCAGCGCGTCCTTTCGGCCTACCAAGCTGAGAACGACCAGCTCAGGCGCCAGATCGCGGCAAAGTCAACGACACCGCCGCCCGCGCCTGGTCCGACCGCGATGTATGGACCGAATGGGGTTCAGAACTACCAGCGTCCCGATTCCGGGCCTGCCGGGCGCCCGATGGCGGCGAGCAGCGGCGCGGAAGTGAAGATGGTGAGCTTCCAGACATCGGATGCCGGGACGGCCACCCGCGTCGCGAAGGGCACGACGACCTTCAGCGACAGCATCAATTATCTGCCGCCGAACAGCTTCGCGAGTGCCAAGGTGATCGTGGGCGTGGATGCGAGTGCCGGCGTCAACAGTCAGACCGACCCGCTTCCCGTCGTGTTGCGCGTCACTGGACCGGCGCGGTCGGTCTACCAGAACGGCAAGCTCCTCACGACGAAGATCGAAGGTTGCCTGATCAACGGAGCTGCGCGCGGCGATCTCTCCAGCGAGAAGGTCTACGTCAAACTCCAGAAGATGACCTGCCCCCAGCCCGGCGGTCGCTACGCCGTCTCCGAGGTGAAGGGTTTCATCGCCTTCGGCGGCAAAACTGGCGTGCGCGGTCGTGTCGTCAGCCGTGAGGGCTCGCTCGCGATGCAAGCGTTCCTGGCTGGCCTCGTCAGTGGTGGCGGTAACGCCCTGAACACGGCTTTCAATCAGCCGCTCGCGACCATCGCGAACGATGGCGAAGGCGGCATCAACCGCACACCCAATTTCGGCAGCGTTGGCCTTCGTGCGCTCGGTGGCGGTGCCGCTGAGTCCGGAAAGGACGTCTCGAAATATCTGATCGAGCGCGCCGAACAATATCAGCCCGTGATCGAGATGCCGACCGGCATCGATGTCGAAATCGTCTTCCTGGAGGGTGTGTATGTCCGCAATTAATCGACTGCGTAAACTGCGCCCGTTGACGCGGCGTGCAACGATCCTGGCGGCGATCGGCGCGATTGGTGTGGCGGGCATCGCTCTGGCGGCCGACGTCGCTGGTCCCGATGAAGCCAAGGTCACTGGGCTCCTCAAGGCGCGCCTCCCTAAGACTGAGGTCTCCAAGATCAATTGCGAGAAGATCGACGGGCTCTGCGAGGTAACCGCCGGCGCAAACCTCTTCTACGTCAATCATGGCGCCCGTTATCTCATCATCGGGCGTGTCTACGACATGGAGACCCGGCAGGATCTGACGGCAGCCCGCCTCCTCGAGATCAATCCCGACATGCTCGTCGGCGGCGCCGCCAAGGCGAATGCGGCGGCGGCTGATGGCGGTGAAGAGGGTACGTCGGAAGTCGCGACCGCGCCCGCTGGCGGCCGACGTGCGACCGTTGCGGCCCGGCCGGCCATGCTTAGCCTGACCGGCTTGCCAAACGACGGCGCGATTGTTTGGGGCAACAAAGCAGCGAAACAGAGCGTCACGATCTTCACGGACTTCCGCTGCAGTTATTGTCGCGCGCTGACGAATGTCCTTCGCGGAATGGATGTGAAGGTGGTCGAGCGACCGATCTCGGTTCTCGGCAGCCGTGACATCGCGGACCGCGTCTATTGTTCCAAGAACCAGGAACAAGCGCTCCACGCCGCCTATGCCGGCGAACCATTCAAGGCGCCGGCGGCCTGCGACACCAAGGGTCTCGATGCCAATGAGAAATTCGCTCAAAAGCACGGGCTGAACGCGACGCCTGTCATCGTCCGTAGCGACGGCGCGATCCTCGAAGGCTACCGGCCGAAGGAATTCCTCGAGGCCTGGCTCCGGGGCGCTAAGTCGTGAGTGGCTTTCTACGGCTCCCACTGGCGGGGGTGGCACTTGCCTCGCTGACCCTGCTCACAGGCTGCGCGACCTTCGGCAGCAACGTGCGCGGCAGCTTTTCCTGTGCTGCGCCGGACGGCATTTGCGCACCATCGTCCTCGATCGATGATCGCGCTTTGGCGATGATTGCGGGGGAGGGCAGCGGCGCGGATGTGACACCGGCCGGTCCCGTTCCGGACACGCGCTCGAAGTCACCAAGGGTGACGAGGGCGGCAATGCGGCAAGTCCTGCCCGTCCAGCCTGGCGATGCGAGGCGAACCCAAGAGCGCGTCCTGCGCATCGTCTTCCAGCCCTACATCGACGAGCGCGGTCGTTTGCACGAGATGAGCGCGGTTCACGCCGTGGTCCAGAGCGGAGAATGGCAGCAACAGACGATCGTCTCCGCTACGGCGATCCCCGATCGCAATTCAGCGCTTCTAGCGGAAGTGCCGGGATCGCTCGCTGAAGCGGTCGAGCGTGCCGATCCAGGAACGGCCAATGTCTCGGCAATCGACCCCAATCTTCCTGATCCTGCGGTGGTCGCCGCTGCGCGGGCGCGCGGCGCTGATCCTGTCGCGGCGATCAAGACCGATGTTGCGGCTCGCCTAGCCCCCAAGGCGGGCCGCAGCGCCCGAACCATCGTGTCTTCGACACCGATATCCTCGACCGCGCCGAGCACGCCTCTGTCGGCATCGCCGAGAGACGTGACGCCAGCAAGTCCCAGTACCGCAGCCCCGGCTATGAGCCCTAAGACAGTCGGCGCCGCCGGCGTCACGGCTTTGCCGAAGACGTCCGTCGGGGCCGAAGCGACGGCGCGCGTCAAAGCCAGTCCGCAATATCAAGCAGCCGCGGCCGAGGCGGAGGACACGGCGCGCACGGCCGCGGGTGCCGGTGCCGGTGCCGGTGTGCTGCCGGCGCCAAAGCCGGATTCCAAGCCAGTTGTTCGTGCCGCTGGCTTCCCGGCGACCGTGCCGCAGGAGAACTGAGATGGCGAGGCGCTTCTTCGACGATCTCCTCTCCGGCGTGTTCGGTGACAGCAAGCGGCCCGACGCCCAGCAACCCGATCTTGCCGTCCCGATGCTGGCGCACTGGCTGCCCTATCGAAGCTATGATCCAAAGACCGGCATCTTCTACAACAGCGCGTCGCGCGGGTTCGTGATCGAGGCTGCGCCCTTAGTCGGCGCCGATGAACGCACCGGCGAGATTCTGGCGCAATTCCTGTCGGAGGGCATTGCGACCCCAGGCTGCCTTCAGTTCCACCAGTGGATGTCGCCCCGCATCGGTGAGCGGCTCTCGAAATGGTATCTTCCGCGCTACTCCGCGCGCGGCGTCTACGAAAGGATGGCCAAACACCGCGTCGACTTCCTGACCGATGGTGTTTGGGACTCGCTCTCTGCGGACGCGCCCTTTTGCCTCCGCAATCACCGCGTCGCGATCTCCTATTCGACGCCTGAATCGTCGAGCGTTTCGCTCGAGGAGATCGTCTCGGTGATGGAGGGGCTGATCTCCTCGCTGCAGTCGGTGAACGTCGCTGCGCGCAAGATGGATCCGGTGGCCCTCATCGGCTGGATAGACGACATCACATCGCCGACCACTGCGGCAGGTGAGGATGCGGTCAGCTACAATCCTCTCGACCCGATCGCCGACCAGGCGATCCGCCGTGACATCGAGCTGCAGGTCGAGCCAGACCGCATGTTGCTGCGGACCGAACGCTTCAGACCGACCGGCAAGACGCTGAAGGGCGCCCCGGAGATCGGCGAAATCTATCCCGACGTGTTCGACGTACGCTCGTTCTCCGTGCGCAATCTGCCAAACCGGTGGGCGCCTTGGGACGTCGCTCGTCTGATCGGCGACATGTTCACCGACAAGCTGCGGATGCCGTGTCCGGTCGCAACGAACCTCTGCATCGATTTCCCCGATGCCCAGGCCTCGACGAACAAGGCCAGCTTCAAGTTCATGCGGACCACGAGCCTTGCCGATTCCAAATCGTCCAAGTTCCTCCCGCAGCTGCGCGACCAGTCGCAGGAGTGGCGTTACGTCAACGACGAGATCCGCCAGGGACGCAAGCTGGTCCGCGTCTTCTACAGCGTCACGTCCTTCTCGCCCAAAGGAAAGGGCGACAGTAACGAGCGTGTGCTGAAGTCGGTCTACCGGGCCGCGGGTTGGGATCTTCTCGACGATCGCTACCTTCAGGTGATGGGGCTCCTGTGCGCCATGCCAATGACGATGGCGAACGGGCTCTCCAAAGATCTCGAACGCATGAAGCGAATGCGGACACTGCTCACCACGACGGCCGCCAACCTGGCGCCGATCCAGGGCGAGTATCTCGGGGGCCAGGTGCCGCACCTCTTGCTCATTGGCAGGCGGGGACAGCCCTTCTTCTGGAGCCCCTTCGAGAACACCGCCGGCAATCACAACGTCGCTGTTTTCGGCAAGTCAGGGTCGGGCAAATCGGTTGCCCTCCAGGAGCTGTGCGGCTCGCTTTGCGGCGCTGGCGCAAAGGTGGTTGTGATCGACGACGGGCGTTCGTTCGAGCACTCGGCGAAGCTGCAAGGTGGCGCCTTTGTCGAGTTTACGATGAGCTCGGGCTTCTGCCTCAACCCCTTTTCGATGATCGACCAGGCTCAGGCAGCCGAGGATGAGGATTACCTCCTCGACTGCATGGCAATGCTCAAGGCGATCATCAATCAGATGTCGCGGCACATCAACGTGCTCGACGACACTGAGCGGGGCCTGATCGACGGAGCGGTCAACCAAGTCTGGGAAACGCATGGGAGCAAGGGGTCGATCGACCTTGTGATCGAGGCGCTGGAAGGCACCGGCAATCCGCTTGCGTCCAATCTCGGCATCGCCATGCGGCCCTTCTCGTCGGGCGGAACGTACGGGCGGTTCTTTCAGGGCGAGGTATCGTTCGAGCTCCAGGCGCAGCTTACCGTTTTCGAGCTGTCCGACCTGTCTGCGCGCGAGGAGCTGCGCAGCGTCGTGCTCACCGCCATCATGTTCATGTCGCAGCAGATGATGCGAAAACTCGATCGTTCGATCCCGAAGGCGCTGCTCCTCGACGAGGCCTGGCAGATGCTCCGGGGCGGCGCGATGGCCGACTTCATCGAAACTTATGCTCGCACCTGCCGCAAATATGGGGCGTCACTGGTCACCGCGACCCAATCGCTCAACGACTATTATAAGTCGGCCGGCTCGATCGCGGCGCTCGAAAATTCCGACTGGTTCGTCATTCTGCAGCAAAAGCCGGAGACGATCGCGGACTTCAAGAAGCACGATCGCTTCGAGATGGACGATTACACCGACGCCCTTCTCCGATCGCTGAAGCGCAACGGCTTCGAATATTCCGACATCATGATCAAGGGACCCGACACGCTCGCGGTCGGCCGCCTTGTGCTTGATCCCTATTCGGCCACGCTCTTCTCCTCGAGTCCGAAGACGTTTGCGGCAATCGACGCCCTCATTGCCGAAGGCATGAGCATGGACGAGGCGATCGAGCGGATCGCCTTTCCCGAAAACCCCGAAAAATGGGTGAGCAATCTCGTCGAACCTGACGAGATCGCAATAGCCGCGGAGTAGCGTCATGGCGACGAACGCAGACGATGCCACGATTACCAATGCGCGCAGAGGCTGGTTGACGGCGCCCGAGTGGCGATCGGTCCTCTACTTCACGCTGCATGGGCTCGGTTTTCTTGGCAGCACCTTGTTGATGACCTGGGGTCTGTTCTTCCTCTTCTTCCTCGCCATCGGCGGTTTCTCGTTCGACGGCTTCATCCACCAGCTCAACAATTTCACTGCGCGCTATGTCACGGCCGACCCGGCCCGCACTGGCGCCTTCCTCAACATTCTTGCGATCGCGCACATGATCCTCTCGGCGGCGGTCATCACCTTGCGCCGGGATCGAATCCTGCCTGACCGCCTGCAGGAAAGGGCTCGCGATCATGGCTGAGCAACCCGAACTCGACCTGCCTCCCGCACCCCCTCCCGCACCCCCTCCCGCGTCACATCCGGCGCGCGCAGCGCGCAGGATTGGTTTTGGGGGATTTACCCGCCAACAGATGGTGCTCGGATTGATCGCGCTTGCGCTCGCAATCTGGGGCATGTGGGTCACGCGCGCGCTCACTGCGCCGAAGCAGGACCACATCGTCTCGGCCCGGCTATCGGCGCTCGTAGGCGACTATGTCGAAGCCCAGCGTTACTCCGGGTCGCCGCCCGACCGGGTTCAGGCCGAAATGCGCGCGTTCATGGCTTCGCTCGACAAAGAGTTACAACGCCGGAGCGCCGCGGGGCAGGTCGTGCTCGTCGGCGAGGCAGTCCTCACCAAGAACGTCCCCGACATCACCGAGAGCCTCAAGAAGGCGGTTTTTGCCTCCGGCGTGCCAGAACCCAAGCGCGCCTCGGCCGAACAGCTTCAGCGCATGCAGGAGCTCTCAGCGGCTCAATCCGCGTTGGCTGCGTCGCGTCAGGCGCCGCTGGCAGCGCCAGGTCAGATTGACCCAATGGCGGGCGCGCAGACGTTTTCGCCTCAGGATCCGCCGTCGGCTGGCCCGCTTCCACCACCGATGCCGCAAAACGGGCCCGAGCAGATTCCGGGACCAGCGGTTTCAACGTTCGGAGGCCCCGATGGCAACGGTGGCCAGTGATCGACCCGTAGAGCGCTGGCGGCCACGCAAGCGGCTGTGGGCGATGCTTGGCCTAGCGGTCCTCGGAACCGTAGGGGTGAGCGCAATCAGTGCATGGCGCGATAGCCACCTGTTCCTCATCAACGTGAGCCAGTCCCTTCCGAATTGGGCTTTTCTGATCCGACGACACCAGGTGCCGCGGCGCGGCGATTACGTGTTTTTCGACCCGCCCCAAAGCGCTTTGCTGCGTCGCCATTTCGGGGCGAAGCCGCAGATGTTCGGCAAGATCGTCTATGGCATGCCGGGTGACATCGTCGCGCACCGAGCGCGGGCTGTGACGATCAATGGCACGATCATCGGGCAGATGAAGCCGCTTACGCGGTTCGGCGAACAACTCACGCCCGGGGCTGAAGGCGTGATTCCACCGGGCTGTTATTATGCGGGGTCCCCACATCGTGACGGCTTCGACAGTCGCTATGCCGAGATCGGCTTCGTCTGCAGCCGACAGATCATCGGCGTTGGGGAGCCGGTGCTGTGAAGCGGTTGCTTCTGGCGGGCGGAAGCGCAGGACTCCTGGGGCTCGCCATCTTCATGGCGACGCCGGCGCGCATCGAAGCGCGGGATTATGGTCAGACAGGCCAGACGTTTCCCGTCATCGAACCCGATCTCCTATCGACGATCGAGGCACGATTGAAGCGTGCGGAAGCGACTGGTGAACTCGCGCGCACGAACGAGATGTTCGCCAAGCGCGTCGAGGCAAAGGTGCGTCGGCCGACCCCGGTCGCGGGCATATCGCCGGCGACCGAGCCGAGAGAATGGACGTATGATCCGACTGTCCAGCTCGAGCACGATATTCACGACCAGAAGGGCAACCTCATTGGCCGCGCGGGACAGCGCATTAATCCACTCGACTTCGTCGCGATCAAGCAGGCGCTGGTGTTCGTCGACGGAGATGACGTCGGCCAGGTCGCTTGGGCGACCGCCAGATTCACCGATCTCAACGCAAAGATCATCTTCGTCAGCGGCTCCCCGATCGAGGAGATGACGAGCCGCAAGCGTCGCTTCTATTTCGATCAGGAGGGCAAGCTCTCCTCGCGCTTCGGCATCGAGCATACTCCTGCCGTCGTCCAGCAGACTGGGCGCGTGATGCGCGTCTCCGAGCAGGTGGTGAAGAAGGGAAGGGCGGGTTGATGCCGCTCTGGTTCGATCTTCTGCGCACGCCGATGGCGGCGCCAGAGACCCAAGCACTGCGGCGCATGCGGCTCATCTGGCAAGGTCTGTGCGTCACCTGCGCATTGGTCGTCGGCTTCTTTTCGCCGTTGCGTCATGCGGTCGGCCGACTGGCTCCAATCGGCGCGGCGGTCCTGCTTCTCGCTACCGCCGCTTACACCTGCCTATACCTGGTTCGAAAGCAGCGCGCGGATCGAGCTTTCCTCAACACGATGGGAGAGGTGGAGTGATCCGGTTGCTGCGACGGGCGCTTGCGGCGCTGGCGTTCCTGCTCGCAATGCTCGCGCTCGCCCCGCCGGCGGCCGCGGCTGGACCTACCTGCAACGGCAAGTTCGTCAATCCGATCACCGATGTTTGCTGGTCATGCCTCTTCCCGCTTTCGGTTGGCGGACTGAAGATCTGGCCGAGCGCCCGACCCGACCCCAGCAACCCAGCCTCGCCAATCTGCGCGTGCTCCGATCCGCTCCCGCGCATTGGCATATCCGTGGGCTTCTGGGAGCCGGCGCGCCTGGCCGATGTGACGATGAAGCCGTGGTGCTTTCCCAATCTCGGTGGCATCCGGATCGCGCCGGGGTTCGACATCGGTCAGGGCTATCTAACTGGACCGTCGATGGTCGGGGGTCGCTCCCAAAGCACGGCGAAATGGCACGTCCATTGGTATGTCTATCCGCTGCTCTACTGGATGGAGATCTTGACCGACTTCGCCTGTTTCGAGCAGGCTTCGTTCGACATCGCCTACATGACCGAGGTCGATCCGCTCTGGCAGGACGACTCGCTCGCGGCGCTCATCAATCCAGAGGCGATCGTCTTCGCTAATCCGATTGCGCAGGCGGCTTGCGCGGGCGACTGCATAGCGGGAACCGTTCACTTGCCGCTCGACCCCTTGTTCTGGTGCGCCGGCTGCCAGGGCTCGATGTACCCCCTCAACGGCAACATCCCATCATCGATCGGCCACGTTCAGTCGTCCCGGCTCGCGCTCTCTCGCTTCGCCTTCAAGATGCATCGCGAAGCGCTGGCCTGGGGGACGATGGGCTCGGCGGGCCTCTGCAAGAAATACCTGATGCCGATCATGCGGAAGCAGCAATATCGCTTCCAGATGGTCAATCCGATCCCGACTGTGAGCGGGCGCTTTGCCTGCTCCGCGATCGGGGCCTCCACCATGCCGCCCGACGCTGGTCGCGCCTATCCCGCCGGTGGCGAGGACATGGGCTACCTCGTCTGGCGCAAACGCAATTGCTGCGTTCTCTAGAGGGTCCAGCGATGCGCTATCTTACCATCGGGATCCTCGCAGTCCTTGGAACCGCAAGCGTCTCGGCGCTGCTTGCCCAGACCGTGGACGGCGTGGATGTCCAGGCGGTCAAAAAGCGTTCCGCTGACCTTGCCGCGGAAGCTCGGGCGTTCGTGGACCAGGTCAAGGACAGGGGCACGCAATTCCGGGAGGAGGCGGCGCAGGTTCGCGACGGCGGAACCGAAAACATGCGCAGGGTCTCCTCGAGCGAGCTACCCAAGGGCCCGGCGGGTCCGGTAGATTTTGACGAGATTGTTAGAGGCGCCTCTCAGAACGCCAGTACGAAAGGCGGGGAGGCACCGCAGTTTATCGTCTTCGCCAGCCTCTCCATGCCGGATGCGACGCTCAAGCAACTCGTCCGCGATACCTCGAACGCGGGCGGCGTGGTCGTGTTCAGGGGTTTTCCGAACAACAACGCAAAGGAGTTCGTCGCGCGGCTCGGCAAGGTCGTGGACAAGGGCCAGCTCGCTAGCATCGGCATCGATCCTCGGCTCTTCCGCGCATTCGATGTTCAGGCCGTACCAACCTATATCACCGTCTCGTCCGACTTTGATCTTTGCGCCGGCTTCTCCTGCCAGACCAAGGTGCCGCCCTATGATCGCATGATCGGCAACGTAACGGTCGAATATGCGCTCTCGACCTTCGCTGATGGCAACGGCCCCGGTGCGCGCGTGGCGGCCGTGGCGCTCTCCAATATGAAGCGCGACCGGCAGTGATGGCCCGCCGCCTCGTGGGCGGGCTGTGCGCCCTGCTGCTGGCGATCCAGCCAGTCCTCGCGCAGGAGATGACGATCGACCAAGCCCGCGCCGAGGGCAAGGCGATGGCGCAGGAGAAGCGCAACGACTCCTCGCTTGTGCCATCGAGCGATGCTCAGGCGGCGGCGGTGCCGGGCTACACGGGAACGACCCAGCCTCAATCCACCTATTATGACGATCCGGACAAGCTCGTGAACGACGCGCAAGCGCTCAAGAGCACCAACGAGCAATACACGATCACGACGGATCCCACGCACGCGCGCCCGACGTTCAGCAATGCCGAGATACTCGCGACGACGAACCGAGGCACGACGGTCGAAGGCGATCCCTCAAGCTATCTCGCCGGTGAGGCATATGGAAGCACCAGCGGAAGTTGCACGCCGCTCCCGCCGGGGTCGGGGACGAGCGGCTATTACGAAGCCACCTGCAATTTCGGCACCAAGGTGGATACCAGTGCCCCGGTCTGTCGGACACCGCTCGTCGTTGATGCAACACCGGGAACCGACAAGTACATCTACACGTGCGAGAATTGGTCTACCTCTGCGGCGCAGGGCAGCGACAACCGAACACGTCGTTGCTCACCAGCATTTACCGCGCCCGTCGCAAATGGGGTGTGTCGCGAGCGGTCCCGCGAGACCGTCCGATACGACATCTGCCGCCAGGGAAATCCGCGCTTCTGTACCGAGCCCGATGTCGAGGAAGGCGAGGTCATCACCTACGAGTGTGACAGTCCGGCGGTGAGCCGGCCCTACACCGTCGAGAATGTCGGCCAGGTGATCAACGAGCATCGCGACGAAACGACGTGCAACGCAGCGACTGCTGGACAGACCTGCGAACTCGCCACGGAGACATGCATCGATCCAGATCCGACCACCCGGATCGTCAACGGCGTCGCCGTGACGCGCGCCTGCTGGAACTGGGAACGCACATATAGCTGCCATCACCTGAGCAACGCCAACGATTGCGGGGATCTTGAGGGCAACCGTAGCTGCACCTTCCTTCGCGACGAATGCCTCGACGACCCGCAAGATGGTCCCTGTAAGGTGAGCCAGAAGGTCTATAAGTGTCCCACGCCATCCGGCACCTCGCCGGACACGCCCCAGTATATCTGCGGGAACGACGTCTACTGCATCAACGGTGATTGCGAGCCGATCGTTCGCGAGGCCTCGACCGAGTTCAGGGATGCGCTGGTTGGACTCCACGCACTCGATCAAGCCGGCAAGGAATTCAACGAGACCGACTTCAAGGTTTTCACGGGAACGCGCGAGACCTGCCACAAGCCGGTTTTCGGCCTGGTCAACTGCTGCGCCGGCAAGGTTTCAGGAGCGGTTCCCATTGCAGCTGGCGCAGCCGCCCTCGCGGGAGGTCCGGCCGCGATCGCTGCCTTCGCGACGCCATTCCTCGTCCTCTTTGCGTGCAGCCAGGACGAGATGAAGCTCGACATCAAGGACCGGATGGGCCTGTGCCACAACCTCGGGACCTATTGCTCCTCCAGCTTCCTCGGAATCTGCTCGACCAGGCGAACCGCGTATTGCTGCTTCGAGAGCAAGCTTTCCCGCATCCTGCAGGAGCAGGGACGCCCCCAACTCGGCAAAGCCTGGGGCAGCGCGAAAAAAGAACAATGTCAGGGCTTCACGGTGGATGAGTTCGCCAGGCTCGACCTGTCGGTGATGGATTTCACTGAGGTCTATTCGGACTTCATGGACGCCGCGAAGCTGCCTGATGAGGTCCAAACCATGTCCGACATCCAGGACAAGATTCAGGCATATTATGATCTCCACGGCAAATGATCCGCCCGCCCCGATGGCTTCCGTCGCTCTTGAATGGGATATGACGGTGCTCGAGCTCGCGGTGTTCCTCGCGGCATATCGGGCCAGGCGGCCACAAAGCTTCGACGACGTTCGCGAGACGCTCGCAACGTGGTTCGAATGTCCAATCCCGCGAAGGGATCTCAGTCGGGCTGTCTTGAAAATGGGCGCCAGAGGCTGGCTCGTGGCTGAAGGAGACAAGCTGATGCCGGCCGAAGCCGGTCGACGGGCGGCCTGTCCTCACGTGAACGGGATCGTCCGCCTACTGGATCAGGGAACCCGCCTCATCGACGTGGCCCTGATGATGGCCGTCCTCAGATTAACCAGAGAGGAGTTGGAACGTGGCGATCTCCATCATTGAACTGCCGGCGTTGTTCGCATTGCTCGCCGCTTCACCCCCGGCGGCACCGGCGCGGCATGGGTGCCAAACTGCCGCCCCCCGCGACTTCGACTGCTGCATCCATCTCGCCGCGTCGGTCGGCCAGGCAATGCAACCCCAGCACCTTTTCTCCTCCGCGCAAACTCCCTCATTCGATGAAGGGGCGTCCAGCGATGATCCCGTTCGCTAAACTTTCGGCGCTTCTGGCGGTTGTGTCCTCGATCGGCGCGGCCGTGCCGTTAAGGGCTCAGGAAACCGAAGTCGGCCGCGATGCCTTCGACAAGGACGCGCCCGATGATTTCTATTGCGGCGAGCGCAAGCTCGGCCAGTGGTTCTACTGCGTAAAGCCGAAGGCATCAGACGCGACGCCCAGTGTCGCCCCGGAGCAAAGTGCGGCCGACCGGATCGCTTCGATCAGTAAGCAGCTCGACGAGCTGAAGGCCCGCGCGATCCTTGATCCGACCGAAGCGAATGTCATCGCCTATGTTCGCTTCCAGCGCGAACAGCTCGATCGTGCGTCCACCTTTTCGGACACCTGGCAGCGCGCGCTCTGGCAGAATCCCGATCTCGATTACACGCTACAGAGGCCGGTCTCGACGGTCGGCAAGCGGCTCTGGCTCGACAATCGGAAGGCGGATCGGGACGCGGTGCTTACGAACCTCGGCCAGCGCTACGGTCTGTTCTATTTCTACGCGCAAAGCTGCGGCGCATGTGAGGTGTTCGCGCCTATCCTGCGCTCGGTCACCGACAGCCACCGAATGAGCGTGATGGCTGTCTCGATGGACGGCGGCCCCAACAGGGAATTCCCCAACTACGTGGTCGATTCCGGCCAGCGCGCTCGCATGGGGGTGCCTGGGAATGAAACGCCGGCGCTGGTGCTGTTCGATACCCAGACAAAGCGGACGATCCCGGTCGGATACGGCGTGCTCAGCGCCGACGAGATCATGGATCGCATCTTCATGCTGACGAACACCAAGGTGGGGAGCGACTATTGATGGAGCAGGAAACAGGTCGGGCCCGCCGCCGCCCGTTTCGCTCGAAGGTTGCAGCGTGCCTCGCCATGGTCGCAGCGTCGCATTTCGCCTTCATCGGGGTTGCCCGCGCAGACGTCGCCTCGGAAATGAACGGCTTCTTTAACGATGCGGGTGGTGCCGCCAACGTCACTGGACCGACGGCCTTTCAGGGCCAGTCTGCCGGCTATTACTCGCTCGGCAACGTCTGGACGCGCTTCCCGCAGAAAAGCGTGTCGCCATTCAATCTGCAGTTACCAAGCGCTCGCGCCGGGTGCGGGGGCATCGATCTGTTCAGCGGCAGCTTCTCCTTCATCAACGCCTCCGAGATCGTCGCGATGCTCAAGGCGACCGCCAACAATGCGCTCGGCTTCGCCTTCAAGCTTGCCATCGATTCCGTGTCACCGGAGATCGGGAAGGTGATGGATGAGTTCAGCCAGAAGGCGCAGCTCCTAAACCAGATGAACATCTCCAGCTGTGAAACCGCACAGGCGCTTGTCGGCGGGATCTGGCCGCAGATGGACTCCACGCGGTCCACGATCTGTGAGGCTGTCGGCAACAGCCAGGGTGTGTTCTCCGATTGGGCAGCGTCCCGGCAAGGCTGCAACAACGGCAATAAGCGGGACGCCACGATCGCCGGCAATACGGATGCCAATATGAAGGATCAGCTGGTCGGCGAACCGCACAACTACACGTGGGAAGCGCTCAAGAAGTCAGCGAAGTTTGGTGCCTTCGACCAATCGTTCTCCGAATACATAATGACGCTCGTTGGGACGATAGTCACCCAGCCCTCCACGGACCCCTCGGTGGGCGGCAAAGTCGTGATGTTCGGCCCCGCGGAGGAAGCCGTGGTGACCGCATTGCTCGACGGCACCGCCGATGCGCCGGCGGTGAAGATGCTCAAGTGCAACGACACGGATTGCTATGACGTCGGCGAGCAGACGCTCACCGTTCCTGCTTCTTCGGCACTTCGTCCCCGGATCGCCGGCATGATCAAGTCGATGAGCAGCAAGATCCGAACAGACACGGCGCTCGACGCGGCCGAGAAGCAGCTCCTCAACATCGCAACCGTCCCAATCTACAAGATCCTCGCGGTCCAGGCCTACGCGCACTACGCGCTGACCGATGGCGAGATCGAGACCCTGTCCGAAATTGTAGCGGTCGACCTGCTTGCGGCCATGCTGGACAATATGCTCGACCGCGTCGAGCAGGCCCAGACGCACTATCAGACGTTCGACCAGGCAACGGCGAACCAGTGGAAGCAGCAGATAGCTGCGACCCGCCAGAAATTCGCGCAGCGCGACGTGAAGCTCTCGAACAAGCTGCAGGTGACCATGCAGATCATCGATCGCAGCATCATGCTCGAATCCACCCTCCAGAATTCGATGACGCCGGGAATGTCCTCGGCGCTCAATTTCTCGCGTGGGCTGAATGCACAGGGGCTGATGTAGGGCAGGGGAGCCGGCGCGATGGTGGAGGTCTTCACGGTCGGGGGTGGCGAGTATCTCGTCAATACCTTCAACGCCGTCGCTGCTTGGTCGGGGGGCGGTGGTTATCGGTCCTTGCTGCGGGTCGTGATGGTGATGGGCCTGATCTACTCGCTGCTCGTCGTCGCTTTCACGCTCAATTTCCGCGCGTGGATGAACTGGTTCCTCCAATCGACACTGATCTATCTGTGCCTGATGGTCCCTACGATCGACGTGAAGGTGACCGATCGGATCAACCCGTCGCTCGCGCCGGCGACTGTCGCGAACGTGCCGCTCGGGCTCGGGATATTGGCGAGCTTTACGACACAGGTCGGCGACTGGCTCACTCGCACGGCCGAGACCGTCTTCGTCATGCCGGGCGAGCTCAACTACAGCACCAACGGCATGGTCTATGGCGCACGGCTCTACGACGCGACCCGCAATTTCGTGATCCGGGACGCTGAGTTTTCGACGAACCTGGAAGAGCATTTCAAGAAGTGCCTGTTCGGCGACGTGATGCTCTATCGCAAATCGCTGACGATCCTCGCGCAATCGAAGGATCTGTGGGCGGACATCGGTCCAGGTTCTGAAGCGCGCTCTCAGGAATGGCTGGAGCGGCAGGGTGATGGCACCGTTTCAAGCGCTATCGTGACCTGCAGGCAAGCCTACGACATGCTGAGCGCCCAATGGGGACCAATGATCGAGGCCAACACGCCTCTTTGGGGGAAGGAACTCTACCCCAAATTGAGCAACACCCTGGCAGCCGACAAGCTCAAGCATGATCTGCCGATCGCGAACGCCGCCTTCACCGGCTCTGCCAGCAATTACTCCGATTCGATGCGTCAAAACACGGCGATCAACGCCTTCATGCAGGCTCGAAACAGCATGGCGGGCGGATCAGGTGCCGCGACGATCGACACATTCGCCCAAACCCGCGCGGATATACAGGCGCGCAACACCTACAACTCGATCGCCCAGCAAGCGATGGCCTGGGTGCCGATCCTCAACATCGTTTTGACCGTGGTCTTCTTTGCGATGTTCCCTGTGATTTTCCCGCTGTTCCTGATGCCACAGACAGGCCTCGCCTCGCTGAAAGGCTACGCGATGGGGTTCTTCTACCTCGCCGCATGGGGCCCGCTCTATGTCATCCTTCACATGATCTGCATGACGAGGGCGGAGGCGGCTGCATCGGGCGTGGCTGGAGGCGGAGTCTCGCTCGGCACCTATGCCGGCATCGGCGCGGTGAACGGGGAGACGGCGACGATCGCCGGCTTCATGTTGATGAGCATCCCGTTTCTGGCCGCGGGTCTTGCCCGTGGTGCCATGTCCATCGCCGGGCAGGCGACATCCATGCTCGCGCCGGCACAGAACGCCGCCGAAGCAGCAGCCCTCGAGCAGACAACGGGCAACTATTCCTACGGGAATGTGAGCTGGGCAAACGCCACATCGAACATGCGGCAGAGCGATCAATGGAGCACGGCCCCAAGCTATATGGGCGGCGCCACGAGTGTCGGTTGGCGGCAGGACAACGGTGCCGTTATTTCTGGCTTCGGAAACGGCCAGGAGGTCTTCGACACGAGCGGCGCGATTTCTCGCCTCGGCTTCACGCCCACGATGAACTCCGGAACGGTGGCGGAGTGGCGGCAGATGGCCAGCGAGGCCCACCGACAGGCACAGTCGTTTGAGAACGCGGCCCAAGAGATTCTGACCAGCACGCATACAAATCGCAGCGCCTTCGGAACCTCCTCGGAACGTTCGACTGGATTCGAGTCCGGTGCCGGCAGTTCGACGAATACGAATGTCGAGAAGTTCGATCGTACGACAGCCTCCAGCGGGCAGGGGCTCGAAGAGCGTTCATCGACTGGCCTGAGCCAGCGCGTCTCTCAAGGCCGAGTGCGCTCCGCGGATACGACGGATCAGACTACGGGAACACTCTCTGGCGGGATCGGCGGAGGAAGTGGGTCAGCGCCGGGGAAAGCTGGCGGGCGTGGCAGGTCACTGCCGGGCGTCGGCGGCAGTTTGAGCGTAAGCAGGACTGGCGCTCAATCCGACGGTCTGCGCTACGGGACGGATACGAGCCGTTCGACCGACAGCTCGAGTTCGGCCACAAGCGGGGTTCGCGATGAGCGGGCCAACGGTACCGGGGCATCGGCTTCAGATGGCACGTATGAGCGGTCGGGCGTCTTTAGCCGCGCTTCGTCCACATCATCGTCGTCGCAAAGTACAGAAGACGCGCTCGCCAAGGCCCGTTCATACACCGAAGCCGCGCGAAAACTGGAGGAGCTCTCGCAGTCGCTGTCTCGTGACGCAAGTTTCGCCGAGACCCACGGCATGCAGCTCAGCGAGAACATGAGCCAGGATCTCGCACAATGGTATCGTCAGCAGCAGCTCCTTCATCCAAACCTCGACGCGCCCGAACTTTGGGCTACCAGCCTGACGGATCAGCAGCGAGCTGTGCGCTCGCAGATGATCCAGCAATGGTCTCAGGAAAAGCGCGAAAACCTGTGGGAGGAGATCCGGGGCAGCATCGCAGAGCCGGATCTTGTGGACGTGCAGCGGACAAGTGTCGGTGGACCCGGTGACGTCGCTGCATCCTATCGGCCACATGGTGTCGATCGGATCGGACGCGGACAGGCCGGAGGGGATCCGGGAGCGGCAAGCCGCATTATCGAGGATGGCCGCGCGAGGATAGACGACGATCGTGCCGCTGCGCAGGCTGCACGAACCAACCGCGCCGGCGCCACTGTCGATCTTCAAACGGAAGTCAGTCGCGATCAGAACAGGGGCTTCTTCACGGACCCGGAATTGCGAAAGTGATCGCTCTTACCAAGCAAGGATCAGGTAGAGGCCCGTGCCCATCAGGAGGACGACGGAAATCAGGCCGCCGATGCGCCTGCCAGTTGTCAGCGGACGATCGTCTGCCGTCGCCATCGCACTGAACATGTAATGCTCTGCCAGCTCATGCTCTTGAACATAGATCGGACCGCCGGGCAGATGCTTTGTCGCATGATAGGTTCTAAGATCGAACATTGCGCATACTCCGATCTATCGATAGATATACGCTTTGAGTCTGGAGAGCAAGCAGCTTTGCTGAGCAACCGCCGGGTAGTCGGAGGGGCGGGCGGGCGGCTGGGCACAAAAAGGAACGACAGTTGATAAGTGTCCTGCTCGTGGCATTGATCGCCGCCACTCAGACACTGCCGAGCGAAGCGGAGAAACACCGATGCGCACTAGTCCTCCAAGAATCGGCCAAGGAGTTTCGATTGATCGGCGACGCGCTCGAGGCCAACGCGGCTTTTGCAGAGAGCCACGGAGGAGCCTACTCGCCGGAGATGATGCAGCGGTTCGTCGATTGGTACCAGCGTTTGAGGGCGCGAGAACCTGATGCCTATCCTGCGCTGCACCGAACTGACCTTACCAAGGCGGAGCGGGACGCTCGCGCAGCCGCTGAAGCCGCTTTCAAGCGAGAGGAGGTGGCAATCGCTAAACAAAAGATGGCCGCTGCGGAGCAACGCTCAATCGCAGCATGCCCGTGGCGGCAGGACATTGTTCATCCTCGTGCGCAGTAACGGAATCGGAAATGCCCGGTTGAGATCGCATATGGTGACGGGGATGGTCGCTTGACCGCTTCTTTGGTATAGATCGCTGACCGGTGTGATGGCGCTATAGGCAGTTTGATCGGGCACCTGTAGGCGCGATTTTCACGCGATGCCGACTTGGCGATTTCGAGTCTGATAACAAAGATTATGTTAAGTAATGGCCATTTGTACCAACGTTTTCAAAGACTCCGGAAAGAAGCACTTTATACGTTATGTAGAATACGGCTGCCGACGTGTTTGATATAGCGTCCTGCGACCGTGGCAACCGAGCGCATGCGGTAAAGGATTTTAAGATTGCTATTCCGTCTTTGCTCACCGGTCCGGGCCGGAGGAAACCGCATATTTCCGGTGATTCTTCACGCTTCGCATGACGAGTAGCTTCGGCCCCTTAGGCTTAGGATTGGGATCGACCGCAACCTCCACCTCCGACGGGTCTGCGAAAAGGACCACGCACCGTCCCGCTCGATTCTTGACGCTGTTATAAGCGATGCCATCGATGAGTCCGCCCTTGCGTTTCCACGATCGGATGAACTCGGTAACGATCTGAGTCGGCACATATTCGATATGCTGTTCACCGTCGTGCGCTACCGGACGCTGAAAATCAGCGATGAACCCTACCATGAAATGAGACCATTCGTTGAGATGTCCGTGGTGATGGTCGAAGATGCTCACGTCGGGGCGAATAGTGAGATCCAGGAGGCGGATCGCGCGCGATGTACGGAATTCGGCCATCGCATAGCGCTGGCCATCCTCAAGTGTCTCGGCTTTCGCAGTGGCTTTTTCGTCTGCCCCATAGAACATTGAAATCCCGGCAGGGCTCATCCGGCTCTGCGACGCTTTCGCGGCCGGCGGTGGCCCGAGGTCCACTGGCTGGGAGAAGCGCTCACCCTTCTTGCGCGATCGACACCGAAAGTAACGTTGTCCCGGTGGCAAGACGCGGATGAGGCCCGCAGCCTCGCAGTTCCGAAGGACCTCCCCAAGCAGCGCTGACGGTGAGACTTTCTCCTCCCGCCAATCAGTAGGCTCAAGCTGTTTTTGAAAGAAATAACGACGAACGTGTTTCACGGTCTCGGTGAAGTCGCGCCAGCTCCAGGTGAGGACGTCCCGGCGGCGCGGCCCGTAGGGATCGATCTTGCTCCAGTCGCGCTGCGGAAGCGCGTTGGCAATGTCGCCATGCAACGCGCCGGTCACGTCGTCACCGAAGGCGATCGTTTCCTCGACGAGATCGTAGGTATCGAGAGTCATGTCGCCAACATAGCCCTGCTCCCATCCGACACCGTTCGCCGCATCCTCAAAATGCTGCTCGAAGCTTGCAAGTATGTGGCTGACGACGACATCCAGCGGTGCGGCGATCGGCTTGAGCCCCCTGCGCCCCGAATAGGAGCAAACCTTTGACTCGAGGTTGTTCTCGATCAACTTCCGAAGCGCCGCATCCTCGAAGCATTCGACTGATACGAAACGATCCGGACGCGAAGTGAACGTGTCTGGATCAATTAGCGTGTCTTTTAAGCGTCCCATTGGCAACTCATAGCGCTTATCAGCGCGCGCTTCACGATCATCTCACTCGATCGACACGTTATATCTCGCAACTGTCGCGCACACCGCGCGCCGGTCGTCGCCATCAGTTTCGTGTTCCGCGACAAGCTGGATACCGGCTACAACCCCAAAACTGATTGCCCGCGCGATGGCCCTTGCGCGCAGTACGACGCCTCATTGACGATCCGCACTGAGGGCAGCTCGGCACTCCTGAAGCCGACGCTGCAACAGGTTGGCTCGGCGTCGCAACGCGAGACGTCATCGGAGGCGCCGGTTGCCGTGGCTGAATTGTAAATGGCGCGAGAGCCGGGACCGGCATTCCGAGCGCTTTAAGATCATGTGCTGCCTGGGCGCGTTTTGCGAGCGCATCGAGAAGAGCGGGATCACCGTTTCGCGCTCGCGCGGCGATCTGTTGCGGACCGGCCTGCAACGCCCCCAAGGCAGATCGTATCTTGGTCTGCAGCTCGGCGCGCTTCGCAGTCCAGTTGGCGCGCACGGCATTCTCCGCCTGGACGTCAGAGGCGTCCGGAACGGAGCTGTAGCGGAACTTGTCCTCATGCCCTTTGCGCCAGGCGACCAACTTTGCGGTCATCGCCTCGCCAAAGCCGGGCACAGCACGCACAGCGTTCAGCTTGATGTCAGCGGCTGTCTCGATCCCGTAGGATGCCAGCGTAGCGGCCTTCGCGGGGCCGATGCCAGCGATGCGTGCCCGGCGGATCAAAAAGCGATCGAGGTATTCCTCCCGCTTTCTCGCCTCTCGCGAGGCCTTCAGCTTCTGAATGGTCAGGGCAAGGTCGCGATCGAGATCACGATACGATCGGACCCAGGCCTCTACGTCCGCTTTGACGGTCACGAGCTCACCGAGACCGAGCCGGTCGACGAACCCTTGTTGGAGTGATCGTACCCGGGCGTCCGCATCGTTATAGGCTGTCTTGAACGGTGCCTGCTCAACGGACCCACCGAAGAACTTGAAGAGTCCGAAGATGCCGATGCCGAGCCAGACGATCGCCAGATTGGCGGCCGCTAGGAAACCGCCAATCGCTGCAAGCAGGGCGACGGCGCCAAGACCCTTCTGCGCTATGCGCGCGCGGTTCGCGGCTGCGACCGTCTTACTCGCGGCAGTAATTTGGCCGTTAAATTGGGGGAGTAGAGAGACCGGATCTGGGAGTGAAATTGCCGCCAGCTGTGCTGCAATTCGCTCGATTTCGAAGGGCCCACCAGTAGCCGCCTGAGGCGTCGGTCCGAGCAGATCGGGAAACATATCAACGCCCGATTGGCTCGCGACGCGGCACCACAGACAGGAAGAAGCGGCAGACGGATAGTAATGCGTTCGGATCTTGCCGCAGTGGCTCAAAGCCTGCTCGAGCTCCTTCATCAGCGCCGCCCAGGTGACAGCGCTCGGCCGCGCCGCAGGATTTCGCCCGAAGGCCGCTTCAAACGCCGCGGCAATCTGCGACGGAAAGTCTTTCAGACTCACTGATCCAGGTGGCGGCGTCGTACGTGTCTCAGCTGTACGCGTTTGTGAGAAGGCGAAGCGGTGCTGCGCGATCGCATCGCTCATTGATATGTCGCCGCCGGCGAAACGGCCAGCATATGGATGCTTTCCCATCGCGAGCAGATGGAAGATCGCAACGGCGAGGCCGAAGTTATCATGCGCCTCTGTGCGACGGACCGTCGATAGATCAGCGCCATGCAGCTCAGCTGGAGTAAAGTCGGGCACGCCGACGACGCACGGGAAGAGCTTCCCATCCCTGGAATATTGAAAGCTGTCGGCATCGATGAGCGACACTGTCGCCTCGTTTGACACCAGCACGCCCGAGTGATTGAAGTCGCCGATAACGCAGCCGCTTTGATGGACCTTCACCACCGCGTTGGCCACGTTGAGGGCGGCGCGCACCAGGAAGCGGTAGTCGGCCTTCGGGAAATGCGCCTTCCGAGATTTCGGGCTGTAGAGTTCGTGGATCGGCCGATAACCGGACACGAGACGCATCAAGAAGCCGAGGAAGCCGCCCCTACCATCGGTTGCGATAGCAGCGGGAAACGCCACCAATTTCGTTGAGTCAGCAAGGTCAGCAAGAACCATCGCTCGAACCTTCGGTTCACGCTTGGCCCGCAATTCGTCCTTGTAGATTTTGACCGCACTGTCGGGCCTGCTCTCGACTGCGAAGACCTCTCCTTCGCCGCCTTTTCCTATGCGCTTACCAAGCGCGAATGGACGACCGTCGATCTTTATCCCCGGTTGGGTCACTTCCGCGATACCAAGACCAGGGTCTTGTCGTCGTCGGTGCGGTCACAAATGGCGGGGCCGTCCAAATACCGCCCTAACGCCGCTGACAGGCCGGTGAGGCGGCCGCGGTCTATCGCCTGGTCGATCGGTTTAATCATCGGATCGAAAAAGCGTGGATGCGGCTCGTGGTTGGCGTGATGCAGCGCGACGCTCTCGATACCGTCGGAGAAGACGGCAAAGGCATCATAGCTTCCGGCATGCCGGCGAACGATTTGTAGACGCGGCTCGGGATCGTCGGTCAGGAAGTAGGTGGTCGAGGCAAACTCGCCATTCTCTGGCCAACAGATCGCCTCCCACTGCTCTCCCTTTCGCGCGATGAGGGCGCTGTCCCCCACCTGCAGCGCGAGCAAATCCTCTCCGCGAACGATCAGAGCGATCAGAGTGGATGCAAACTGGCGCTTGGTCAGCGCTCGCTTTTCCGCAACGAGCGCGATCCGGTCACGAATGAGATCGATCCACTCGCGGACCTGATCATCCGATGGGAGATTCGCATCTCCTGAAAACCAGTCGCGGACGGCGCCCGACAACATCCGGCAGACCAGAGACGCCCCCTCGCCCCCGTGGCTGGAGCTGCCGGCGCCATCGGAGACGATAACGCAAAGCGCGTCATCCACAGGCACCTTGACCGTGTAAGCGTCCTGCTTCCGGGTGCCGGCTCGAAGGTGCGACGTTCCGATCCTCGATGCGGCGGCCCAACGCCACCGCCCGAGGTCAACCGGCAACGGCCCAGCCGTCCGGTGCTGCCGGATTGGCAAGCGGCACGGCATCGCCAGGATTGGATTGCGACACAGCGCTGAGCGAGCTCGAGAGCCACTGGAACAATTCGCGGAACGCGAGGCCACGAAGCTTTAGCGGCGCGCGTGTGCCGATCTGGGTGAGGACGGACATGTCTGCTCCCTCCACGGCGGCCGCGTAGAACATGAACTCCTTGCGCTCCTCGCCCTCATGGACGCGGCGCTTGGCTTCCTGCCAGTTATCGGTAGGGGCGCCGTCGGTGATGAGAAACACCCAGGGTCGGTAGTATTTGATGCCGTTCGCACGGTACCGGTCTTTACGTTCACGGAGGAGATCGAGTGCCGAGACGACCGCCTCTCCGAGCGGGGTGACGCCATTCGCTTCGAAAGCCTCAGGGTACCAACCATCTACAGTCGTGAAATCGGTGCGAGTCTGGACAGGACCGAAGGTGATGATGGCCAGCTCGACGCGCTTGGCAGCCATCGTGTCGCCAACCAGTTCCTCTTTGAACTCGATTAACGCTTGGTTGAGCTGGTCGATCGGCGCGCCGCGCATTGAGGCGGAGGTGTCGATGAGGAGCACGCATGGGCAACGCTGCTCGGGGTTCTCGGCAAATTCCGCGTCTGCAAATGGCTGCTGTTCAAAATCGTCCACGAATCAGTGTCCCCCCACCAGCAATAGAGTGCCGTTCTAGCCACGGCACCACAATTGGCACAGCCCAATCTCCTCCGGTGGCCGAGCGGGTAAGCCACAAAAACTGCTTCTGATGACGGGGTCGCACGCGATTGGCAGCGTTTGCGGTTACGTTTCCTTGGCGAAAAATCGATCGAAATCCTGGAAACTATGGTCCAGAAGCCGAAGCCCACCATTGGCGAGACCGAGCACAAAATCTTCGGCAGCAAGCTGATGCTTGTCGCGGTCGCGCACGAACGTCAGCGCAAAGTCAGCTTCGGCCGTTTCGTCCTCGTAGAGGGCGTCGAAGCGATCCGTGCCTTCCGCGGCCTTTAGCCTTTCGTGCTGCTCGGCCGAGAACACGACTTCCAGCCTTATCTCAGCATCGCCCCATCCTTCGTCTCGGTAGGTCGCATGCTTGAACGTGTTGGCGATCGCCCTCGCAAGCGCAAGGTTCGGTAGCCACGACAAAACCTCGCCCTCGAGCAGCGACTTGTCGATCTGCTTACCCTGGCTCCGTGCCTCGGTTCCCGCAGCTTTCTCAAGCCACTCAACTAGGGATGCCGCCGAGATACATGCGTCTTGCAGAAGGTAGACCATGCCATCAACGTCGATCGGCTTTTCCGGGTTGGTGCGCTTGAGCTCGAACTCATTCGCCTCCCAGTTGAGCTTTGCGTAAATGTCGTAGGGATCGTCATGAATGACCAGCCTGCCCGGCTGGTTCGTCCATGGATGTTGCTCTTTTCCGCGCCTCGCCATTGTTGCTCATTCTCCTTCGTCGACAACAGCCCGCTTTGCGGTAGCGAATCCGAAATGGCACAGTCGAATCGCGAGCAGCGACCATCTAACCCGACGCAGTCGGAAAGAGCTTCGAAGTGGCGCGAATGGCAGTCCTGTTTCAGCCGCGTGTCGGACTTTGCGCTCAAGCACTGTGTCGATCGGAATATTTCGGTCGAGGGCCTCATATATATCTCGCCCATCCATGCAGATGACACGCTTCGCCGCCTGTCCGAAGGCTTGCAGTCCGACGTCAGTAAAACCTCCAAAGCTGACGAAGAGCCCTCGCGCCCACGATGCTTTCTGCTCGACCTTCCCATGAAAGCCATGAAGCTCGAGAACGCCGATTGGGTCCTTTTGCCACTTCGCTTCTAGAAGGTAGGTTTCATGGCCGAGCTGGAAACTGCCATCGATCTGCTCACCCACGAGCGCGAAGGGTGCGCGCGCACTCAGGTGAAACGTATCGAAGAGCCGCTTTAGGTACTTTTCGAATGCATAGCCGCGAGGCCGAGCCTCAAGGTCCCACAGCGTGTTGAGTTCGTCGCGAAGCTCTTCGTACTGTCGACGATTGAAGATGGGTTTAGGTGTCGCGCCTGGACCTTCTCCACGCTCGAGTCTCTTGATGAGGGCGAGAAGCTGTCCTTCGCCGAGCGGGCGAACGTCGCTGCGCTGATGGGCAGGCATCCCCTCCCGATGCGCCATCAGGCGAGAAAGGACGCGCGCGGCTGATGCGTCATCGACCTGCTTCAGGAAAGAGCGGAGGCGGTTCGCCTTCGAGGTCCCCTCTGACGCATATACGTCAGCGTAAAGGTCGATATCAAACTCGAGGGTAAAGAACTCGGCCAGCGTCTTGTTGGAAAAATCGAGGACATAGCCCTTGCTCTCCCCTCGAAGTACTTCCTCGATCATGGTCAGTTCTGCAGAGACGATCGAGCTCATGGATTACGGGTCCCGCGTCAGCCAGCCTACGACGATCCGCTCGAAATCGACGTAAGGGATTTTCTTGGGATCAAATTCCAGCGTACCGGCAAGCGCAGGCAGGTCCCCGGCGAATTGCTCGTAAAGCCTGACGACTTTGTCACCGCTGGAAATCTGCCGTCGCGATACGTTGGCAAGCCAGTCGCGGGTTTCGCGCACCGCCTCCACCGCCTTGCCGTCGTGGGCGTGGATGTCGATCCCAGCGATGTCTGAGATAAACTTTTGATAGCGGTACTTCTCGATATCGAGAACGAGCAGCCGCTTGTCGTGCTGGGCCTTATCGCCGTATCGCTTGGCCCCGAGGAACAACCCAAGTTCGAGCGGCATGTTGAATCGCGGCAAGCCATTGTCGTCATCAAGCTCAGTACGGCAGATATCGTGTATGCCGTACCGGCACTCTTCGATCAGATTGTAGAGCTTGTCGATGCGAGTCTGTCCGCCATCGTCCAGCTCGCGCGCTGATCGGGGCCGGAAGCCGCACGCAAATACGGTGAACACCAGCGCCTGGAAGATGGGTCTGTAGTCTGGGTCGAAGGGACAGTTTATGAAAACATCGTCCGTTGACAGCCGAGGCGGTGGCAAACCTACTTCTTCGAGCTATGAACGGTATTCGCGGCCGACCGGGCCTTGGCGATCGTGATCTTGCCGCCCTTGGTGGCCGGCGCGAGCACGAACTGACCCGTAACCGCGCTACGGCCGACCTTCTTGGCGCCCGTGCTGGTGCTCTTGCTGGTCGACGAAGGTGCTGCAGTTGCCATGCAATGTATGTGCTCTTTTGCGGTCGGATTCGCAACCCTTAGGGCGCTCATGACACCCTTGGAGGATCGAGATGGACATTCGGTTGACCGCAACGCCCAAGGGCAACGGATTTCAAGCTACCATCACCTTCTCGAATGGGGTGTCGATAAGCTCGGCAGAGGCCTTTCCGAGTGAACCCGAAGCGGTCCTGGCCGCGGCCGAGAAACTGCTGCAGATGCCCGATCGCGTTCAGCGCCTCGCCGACGAGGAACGGGAACCCGGCCCCGGCTGAGCCCGCCGGCGGAGGACGGTGAGCGCTTCGGGCACGATGGTATAAACCGCTTCGCGCTGGGCACCGCGGTTCTCGTGATCGACCCTATAGCCCTGATAGTGGCGGCGAAGCAGTCCCCCGCGCACAAGATCCGAGACCGTCCGGCTAACATTGCAGCGGCCGGAACTGCGCACACGTTCGCGGACCTTGCTGTCGATCACATCCTCAGCCTGGGCGCGATCGGCTGGCAGCTGCTTTGCCTGTTCAAGTTCGGCTCGAACCGCCTCGACCGTCGATCGCCGGCGCGAATCCCGCTGCCCCATGGGAACAAGCGCGTCGCAGAGCCAGTCCCGCACAGGGACGACGCTGTTACCCGTCATCACATAGGGGCCGGCGCTGCCCTGCTCGTCCGCGACCTCAGCGAGAAGCTGGAGGAGCATGAAGGCAAATTTCGGACGTGACGATGCACCCGCGACAGCGGCCAAAAGTGCCGGCGTGTCCATGTTCTTGCGGCTTGTCGCGTGCTCAAAAAGATCGGCTTGGTGGAACATAGGGAGAATCTACGCTGCCTCGCAGCGAATGTGAATCCCGTACGTGCATGAGGCAGTATCTTTTTCGATGATGCGTCGCCCGCCGCAGAGGATTGGAGACGCGCCTTGACTCAGAGGCAGCGCGCCTAGAACATAAAGGGAACGAATCAGCGTGCCCCGAGTCTCTTGAATGCCATGCGTCAATCCAATGTCCTCGAAGATCTGCGAGCGCGCATCGCGCAAATCGAGGGCGTGGGCGTTCGGCATGCGGCCATTCCTTTCGGGGTCGATGACTTAGATCAGCGTTTGCCTGGAGCGGGCATCGCCACGGGCGCTCTGCACGAGATCGCCGGCAGTCCCGATCTTGCGGATGATGCGTGCGCGACCGTCTTTCTGGCAGGCATCCTTGCACGGATCGATGGACCGGTTCTCTGGTGCTTGCGCTGGCGCGACCTTTTCGCCCCTGCCCTTCACCTGGCCGGGCTGCACCCCGACCGGGTGATCCATGTCGAGGCAGGAAGCGACGCCAACGTGCTTCTGGCCATGGAGGAATGCCTGAGGCACCCCGGCATTGCGGGGGTCGTCGGAGAAGTCGCGAAATACTCGACGACGGCGTCGAAACGGCTTCAGCTCGCCGCTGAGAGCTCGGGCGTGGCGGCCTTCGTGTTTCGTCGAGCCTCGAAGCTGGAGCAGGTCGCTGAAGGTACAGCGGCTGTGACGCGGTGGCGGATATTTGCAGCGCCGAGCGAAGACCTCGGCATTCCCAGTCTTGGCCGCTCGCGTTGGCGCGTCGAACTGGAACGCGTGCGCGGCGGTAATCCGCACTCCTGGATAGTGGAGGCGTGCGATGCGACGGGTCGTATCGCTCTTCCTGCCGCACTGGTCGACCGACCGGCTGCGGCGGAAGATCGCAAATTCGTCGCCTGAGCGGCGCGATCCAATCGCCGGCGATGGACCGCTGGTAACGGCCATCCCGGATCATGGTCGCCGCGTCATCGCGGCGATCGATGCCGGCGCTCGCGCTCTCGGCATCAAGCCAGGAATGACGGTCACGAAGGCACGCGCACTCGCGCCCGAACTTCAGGTGGTCGACGCGGAGCCGGACGCGGATCTCGAAGGCCTGCGCCGTCTCGCGCTATGGGCAGGTCGCCGGTACTCACCATTCGTTTCGCCCGATGCACCGGATGGGCTCTGGCTCGACATCACCGGTTGCGCGTCGCTGTTCGGGACCGAGAAGGCCCTCCTCAAGGATCTTCATCGTCGTATCACAGCGTCCGGGCTTTCGGTGCAGATCGCGGTCGCCGACACGGCGGGCTGCGCCCACGCCGTTGCGCGTCACGTCCCTGCTGGTCGGCCCGTGACGATCGAGCCAGGCGATCATCGCAAGGCGATCGCGATTCTGCCGATTGCCGCGCTCCGTCTCCCGAGAAGCGATGTCGAGGCCCTGCGGAAATTGGGGTTCGAACGTATCGAACAGCTCATCGGCGCGCCGCGACCGCCCCTAGCCAAGCGGTTTGGCCGTGAGCTGCATCGGCGTCTCGATCAAGCATTGGGGACGCTTCCCGAGCCGATCGATCCCATCTTTCCCGAACACCTCCCGAAGGCACGCCGGGGGTTCATGGAGCCTATCGCGACACCCGAAGCCTTCAGCCTGGTGATCGGCGATCTCGTCGCAGATATCGTCGACCAGCTCAGCCATATCGGAAAAGGCGCACGCCGGCTCGATTGCTATTTCCATAGGATCGACGGACACAATCAGGCGATCCGGGTCGGAACGGCGGCCGCGTCTCGTGACGCGCGTCATCTCGCCAAGCTGCTCTGCGCCAAAATTGAGACGATCGAACCGGGCGAAGGCATCGAAACCATGACGCTGGTCACCCCGCTCGCCGAAGCTCTGGGTTCAACACAGGGCGAAGGGCTCGAGAGCCTAGGACGGCGGGGCCCAGATCTCGCCGCTCTGGTCGATGCACTCGCCAATCGGTTCGGCCAGCGCAGCCTTCATCGGGTCAGTCCGCAGGCGAGCGCGATGCCCGAACGCTCCACGACCATTCGGCCGGCACTCAGCAAGATCACCGATGCGGGATGGGACGACGACCTGCCCCGCCCCGCCCGCATGCTGGATCGACCAGAGCCGATCGAAGTGATTGCGCTGCTCCCGGACGATGCACCGCGCATGTTCATATGGCGGCGCAAACGGTACCGTGTGACCCAAGGAGATGGCCCGGAGCGCCTCCATGGCGAATGGTGGCGTGAGAGTGGAATCGAAGCCGAAAAGGCCCTGACCGTCCGCGACTATTATCAGGTCGAGACCCAGACGGGTGGGCGCTACTGGCTGTTTCGCTTAGGCGACGGGACCAGCCAGGCCACCGGCAACATGCGCTGGTTCATCCATGGCGCGTTCGCATGACGAGCGATGCTCGCTATGTCGAGCTGCAGGTTACGACGCATTTTAGCTTCCTGCGCGGCGCGTCATCGCCTGAAGAGCTGTTCGCCGCAGCGGCTCTGCTGGGACTGCCCGCGCTCGGTATCGTCGATCGCAGCTCCGTGGCAGGCATCGTGCGGGCCTGGGACGCTGAGAAAACGACAGGCGTGCGATCGATCATCGGCAGCCGGATCGATCTCGTGGATGGCACCGCCCTTCTCCTCTACCCGACCGATCGCGCTGCCTATGGTCGGATGTGTCGCTTGCTAAGCGTGGGCAAGGAGCGCGCCGGCAAGGGAGCCTGCCACCTCGACTGGCCCGACGTCGAGCAATGGCATGAGGGTCTCATTGCGATCCTCGCTCCGGATCGCGCGGATACAGTGGCGGAAGGGGCACTCGCGCGTGCAAAGAGGATCTTCCAGGATCGCCTGTATTTGGCGCTATCCATTCGCCGCCGGCCGAAGGATGCGATCCGGCTGCGCAATCTCGCAAACATGGCAGCAGCAGCCCGTGTGCCGACCGTCGCCACAAATGACGTGCTCTACCATTCGCCTGATCGACGGATGCTGCAGGATGTCGTGACCTGCGTCCGGGAGCGATGCACCATCGACGAGCTTGGTGACCGGCGCGAGCGATTTGCAGACCGATACCTGAAGACCGGCGAGGAAATGGAGCGGCTGTTCCGCCGTTACCTTAAAGATGCCACGCCGGTCTTTCGCACGCTGGAAGTAGCGAAGCGCTGCACGTTCAGCCTTGAGGAGCTGCGCTACCAATATCCCGACGAGATCAGCGTTCCTGGCCGAACACCACAGGAAGAGCTGGAGCGGCTTACCTGGGCGAAGGCGCCGGAGCGCTATCCCGAAGGGATCGAGGGTAAGGTTCGCACCCAACTCGAGCACGAACTGAAGCTGATCGCTGATCTTGAATATGCGCCTTATTTTCTGACGGTCCACTCGATCGTCGCGGAGGCGCGGCGCCGCGAGATCATCTGCCAGGGACGAGGCTCCGCGGCGAACAGCGCCGTTTGCTACGTGCTCGGCATCACGTCGATCGATCCAGTTCGGTCTGAGCTCCTGTTTGAGCGCTTCGTCTCGGCCGAACGGCGCGAGCCACCCGATATCGACGTCGATTTCGAGCATGAACGACGAGAGGAAGTGATCCAGTGGATTTACGAGACCTACGGTCGGACCCGGTCCGCGCTGACTGCGGTCGTCACACGCTATCGCGCGCGCGGAGCGGTTCGCGACGTCGGCAAGGCGCTGGGTCTTAGCGAGGATATGACGGCCGGCTTGTCGAGTGCGGTCTGGAGCTGGAGCCGCGAGGGCGTCGAGGAGAAGCACGCTGAGGAGCTCAATATGGATCTCAGCGATCGGCGGCTCGCGCTGACGCTCGAACTGGCGCGGCAGCTCATCAACACCCCCCGCCATCTCTCGCAGCATCCCGGCGGATTCGTCCTGACGCGCGATCGGCTCGATGAACTTGTTCCGATCGAGCCAGCGGCCATGGAAGACCGACAGGTGATCGAGTGGGATAAGGACGATATCGACCTGTTGGGGTTTATGAAGGTCGACGTTCTGGCTCTCGGCATGTTGTCATGTATGCGCCGGGCGTTTGAGTTCCTGGAGAACGACAAGGGACTGAAGCTCGACCTTGCCACCATACCGGCCGAGGATCCGGCGACCTACGCTATGATCCGAAAAGCCGACACCTTGGGCGTGTTTCAGATCGAAAGCCGCGCGCAGATGGCCTCCATCCCCCTGATGGCGCCGCGCACCTTTTACGACCTGGTAATTCAGGTCGCGATCGTCCGCCCGGGACCGATCCAGGGCGATATGGTCCACCCTTACCGCCGGCGGCGCAACGGCGAGGAGGAGGTTACCTACCCAACCGAAGAGCTTCGACGGGTGCTCGAGAAGACCTTGGGCGTACCGCTGTTCCAGGAGCAGGCGATGCGCGTGGCGATCGAGTGCGCCGGCTTCACCGCGAGCGAAGCCGACCTCCTCCGCCGGGCGATGGCGACCTTCAAGCTGACGGGCGGTGTATCCCATTTTCGGGACAAGCTGATCGATGGCATGGTTTCACGCGGCTACGATCAAGACTTCGCAGAGCGCACGTTCAAGCAGATCGAGGGTTTCGGTTCCTATGGCTTCCCCGAAAGCCACGCAGCGAGTTTTGCGCTGATCGCCTATGCCAGCAGTTGGGTGAAGTGCCATCACCCCGACATATTCTGCGCGGCCCTCCTGAACGCCCAGCCCATGGGCTTCTATGCGCCGGCGCAGATCGTGCGCGACGCGCGGCAGCACGGGGTCGAGGTCCGCCCGATCGACGTGAACCACAGCCGCTGGGATTGCACGCTGGAGCCCACGGGCGGCCGCTACCTCGCTGTGCGTCTGGGTCTGCGCATGGTGACTGATCTTGCCAATAAGGACGCCGCAGCCATCATCACCGCGCGCGCCGATCAAACCTTTGAGAGCGTCGAAGAAATCCAGCGCCGATCGGGCGTGGGCCGGGGCGCTCTCGACCGTATCGGCGAGGCCGACGGATTTGGATCGCTGGGGAGCACCCGGCGCCAGGGACTTTGGAGCGTGAAGGGCCTGGGCAATGCAGCGCTGCCGCTGTTCGCCGCGGCCGACGAACGAGAAGGCAAGCTGCGGGCGGAAGCGATCGAGCCGACCGTCATTCTCGCGCCGATGGGCGCCGGCGCTGAAGTCGTCGAGGACTATCGCGCGTCCGGTCTGTCGCTGCGTGCCCATCCCCTCGCCTTCCTGCGCGACGAGCTGCGCAGCCGCAAGATAATCACATGCGAGGAACTGCAATCCGTGAAGGACGGTCGTTGGATCAATCTCGCCGGGATCGTGCTGGTCAGACAGAAGCCGGGCTCGGCGAAAGGGGTCATGTTCATCACCCTCGAAGACGAAACGAATGTCGCCAACCTCGTCGTCTGGACGAATGTCTTTGAGAATCATCGACGCATCGTGCTGGGTTCGTCGATGATGGGTGTGCGGGGTCAGGTCCAGCGCGAGGGCGAGGTGATCCATGTGATCGCGCAGAGGCTCGAAGACCTGTCGCCGCTGCTCGCGAGCGTCGGCAACCGGGCAGATGTCGCCGATATCTACCGGGTAAGCCGTGCCGACGTGGTCAAAAGCCCGATGCGCCCTGATCCACGCGACCCGGAATCGCCGCTCGGCCGGCAGCCGCGCGACATCTTCATTCCTGATCTGCGGCTAGGCTCGGGCATCGTTCCGGGCCGGCAGACCGAAGGGATCAAGGTCAAGCCGCGCGACTTCCGCTAGCCGCCGAGAATCTTCTGCTCGCCGAGCCCCATGAGATAGCCAACATAGTCATCTACGCCCTCGGGACCTTCCGGAGGCGGCCGGCTTTCTGCCTCTGCCATGGCGTCGGTCGCGAAGCGTGCGACCACCGCGGCATCACCTCGCCACCATGGCTCCACTCTCGCGGCCAGCGCTGTCTCGAAGCCTGCCATGTCCTCGGCGTCGATAAAGAGGAGCGGCGCGATCTCAGCGAGCGCTCTGTCGGCTGTTGCCAGCAGGAACCGTTTGGTCTCGTAGGGCTCCGTCATCGCTCGCCGTGACAGATCACTCAGATACGTGACGTCCCAGGCGGCATTGCGGATTCCGGTCAGCGCTCGCTGCCGATCCGGCGACCGGAGCTGCTTGAACAGCCCCGCCTTGGCGGCGAACGGCGAGAAGAACATCGAGCTATAGAGCGCTGCGGGGCCTGCGATAATGAAATCGCTGGCCATCCACTGATAGAGCCTCTCGGCGCGCTCGCGCGGACTCATCGGTGAGAGTTCGAGTTCAGCAGCCTTGAGCAGCACCACGTAATTGCAGCGCCAACGATGGAATGGCTGCGCGAGGTTATACTCTTCGCGGTCAGCCGGGCCGGTCGACGGAAGGGCGTCAGCCCTGCCAAGAGCCACATCGATCCAGGCATGCGCTTGCCCGACATCGGCAGAACGAAACCACTGCAGTTCCTCAAGCGCGGCTTCGTTCCCGTGCGCGTGCGCCAATTCACGAAAAGCGATCACCGGCTCCAGGTCCAAATTCATGGATTGAGACAAGGCCATGAGGTCGACGGCAACCTGGGTTGGACCATCGAGCGGCCTGCGCACCCCTTCCTTCGCAATCTTCGCCATCCGCGACGCGACATTGCGATCAACGAGCACGACGGTGCTCGACCGGTCAATGAGCTCCGCATAGAGAAGAGCTTCGATCGACACCAAGCCCGCCGCTGGCGCGACGAACCCTGGGATGAGGCTGTTAGAACCGGCGAGCCTCGACGCAATCGCCTCGACATCCTCTCGCGGGAAATCGGCCGAAATCCGGAAAAAGATGTTGGCGTCTTCTTCGAGGTTCATCGGCTTCTTCTATCACAATGGGAGAGGGTTCAAGGCTCGGCGAGCAGCCGCGGCATCGGAAAGTCAGACAGGCTATTCGGGCCCGCGAGAAACGGGCTCGAGGAAGCGATCTACGAGATCATAATACTGCCTGTTGTCGGCATAGACATATTGCTGCGCGCTCTGGATCGATATGCGGTTCGCGCTGTCGATCAGCGCTGGCGGCTGAAGGGCATCAAGCTGATTCAGGAGATCACTGCTGTAGCTGGCAAGGAAGATCGCCGTCGGCGACAACGGCAGCGAGATCAGGCAGTCCGGTGACGCGAGCCCGGGCAGCATGCAGATCGGGAAGTCGCTGGTAACGAGTCCGTAGGGCCCGTCGCGAAAATGAAAGACGCGCCAGTCCATCCGCGCAATGTCGGCTTTCATCTGCGGAAGCTCGACCAGGCCGGGGATAAGGGTGGTGCCGAAATCCTCGACCAGGCCATCAATGCCACGCTCGCGCAAAAACTCCATGAGCGTCGGCGGATCGGTAGCCCGCCGCAGCGCTTCATATTCCTCGGGCCGCTTGATGATTTCCTGCGCCAGCGTCTCTGACGCATCGGCCTTCAGTTTCCTGAGAAGATTCGGCAGGCGGACAAGCAAGGACATGAGGAAACGAACCCACGCCATGCGCAGATCCATCGGCAGGACCGGCCGGGTTTCGCTCAGCAGGATACGCAGCGCCCGCGAAGCCGGGTCATCCACCTCCGGCCCCATGAACTCACGCTCGATCGCGTTTCGATGCTCCGGCGCCACACCGTTCAGGGCGTAGAGGCCCTTCTCTGCCCCGATCGACTTGGGCGCGTATTCGCGCACAAAGAGTTTTCCGCGCTGGCGCGAATAGGTCGAGAGCTGCCCCTGACCGTTCGCCCATCGGGACAGATAGAACTGCGGCAGGAAATGGTGACGATCTGGATCGCTCAAGCCGGATCTCCGGCAGCTTCCCGGCGCTGGCTCACAAGAGCGCCTGTTGCTGGCTCGGCGGCGGATAGACCTGGGTGGGGACGAGGCTACCCTTCGGAAGGACGCGCAGCACCTCGTTCGCCGGTACGGATGGATCGAGCCAGTCGGCCCAGGAATCGCGCGGAAGCGGGATTATCTGCCGCCGGTGATAGGGCTTGATGTCGTCGCCCGGCTCGGTAGTGAGCAACGTGAACGCTTCTCCCTCGGCGGTGGAACGCCAGATACCCGCTATGCAGAACCAGTCATGGTCGCGCATCGTGAAGAGCCATTTCGTCTTGCGCTTCTGCTTGGGGTCTTCTGGCTGGGTGAACTCGTAGAATCCGTCGGCGAGGATCAGGCAGCGATGCGAGGAGAACTCGCGCCCTTCGGACTGATAATTGTAGACCGGCTTGCCGTTCTGCCCCGGCCAGCTCCATCGTCGATTGACGAGTTCGCCTACACCCCTGCCCTCGCCGCTGCGCACGATGGGCGCGATATCGCTGATCTTGATATCCTCGCGGGCCGCGACATTCGGCGTACCCTCGGGCATTTTGATCTTGATCTTGAGGTCGTCAAAATCCTCGACAATCGAGGCTATGTCGACCTCCAAACGATAGTCATTGCACATCGATCATCCGTTCCGCTCGCCCTTGCGACTCAAGTTCGTTCCGTATATGTTCTTTGTATGGCGACGCCAACAGCCTTCGACTCCGAGGCTCCCCTCGAGAAGCTCTTGCCCATCATCCGGCGAAATCCGGACGATATGCAAGAAGTGGAAATGGTCGAGGCGCGGTGGGGCTCCAATCCCCGCTTTAGCGACGGCACCTCGTATCGGTTCGCGCGATCGGAGGGGAAGACCTTTCCCAACCAGCGTTGCCTCGTGCCGGCGTCCGAATTTCACATGACCGTGGGCGACAAGCAGTATCGAGTGAAGCTCGACGACGGCAACTTCTTCTACCTGGCGGCGATTTGGGAGCCGGCGATGGCCGAGTGGCCGTTGTCGTTCCGGGTCATCACCGTCGCCGCCAATCCAGAGGTCAGCCGGTATCAGGATCGCCATGGCGCGATCATCCTGCGCCGACAGCGGATGCAGTGGCTCGATTACACGATCCCCGAAATCGAGCTGCTGGAAACGCCCCCGGCGCGGACCTTCGTTGTCGAAGAGATCACCAGCGGTCCGCGGCAAAAGGCGCTCGCGCTCTAATCTGGAAGGACGATCGCCATTGCGGCGAGCTGACTGACCAGGGCGGCCCTGGTTACAGGCACGTCGAAGCGCCATTCGAGCAAACGCGTGCCGTGACGCGCGAGCAGCAACCGCTTCTTCGCGTCCCGCGCGCAGGTAAGCTCGAAGCCTTCTTGTCCGCCGAAGAGCGCGATCGGTTCATAATGCTGCTGTCCCTGATATTCGATTGCGAGGCCCAGTTCCGGCACATGGATGTCGATGGACTGCATACCGAGGAACGCCGGCCGCCATTGGTGGACCGCTGAGGGCCAAATCGAGCGAACCAGATCGAAAAGCGCGACCTCGGACACCCAGCCACGCCCTATCTCAGGGATGGAACGCTCCCGGCGAAACGCTTCCTCGGCCGCCACCATGGAGCTCGCGAAAAACTCCGAAGCGCCGGTGTCGGCGACGCCGATATTCCTCGAGAAGATTCGGCCGCGCTGACCGCTCGGGTTGGAGAATTGCGCCATGTGACGCCGGTATGTCGCCCAATCGGCAGCCTGTGGCAGCGGCGGGATCATCGACGATCCAAAATCCGGTCGCAACCGGGTCATCTCCTCAAGGACCGGCGGTTCCAAGGCGAACTGGGCGTCGAGATGGTCGAGGAAAGCATCGAATTCCTCAAGCAGTCGCCCGGCGATAAGCGAGTTCTCGGCATGTTTGC